>Ga0181459_100164_pt1 | contig 13546 bp, 6 predicted proteins | sample InSIn2SAF170_FD_119060 | JGI IMG/M metagenome (GOLD analysis project Ga0181459, IMG submission 119060) | Clean room microbial communities from NASA Spacecraft Assembly Facility at Jet Propulsion Laboratory, Pasadena, California, USA -... ...
TTTAATTAAATTTTACTCTGAGAGTTTTTCTTTTTCTAGTTTTGCAATTTCAATTTTGATGTTAAATTGAGATTGGTTTTATTTTTATTTTTATTGGTTTTTGCAGGAAGTTTGTTGAAAATATTAAGCTCAAGGGATTGAATATATGAAATTGAAACAACAAAGAAGAAAACGAAGGATTTTCAAATCCAAAAATGATGGATTTAAACTGCATTCAATAACTCACCTTTTTGGAATTTCTTTTTGTAAATTATAAATAGGAATTTGGAGAATGGAGAAAGGGTTCTAGATCTGAAACTTTAGAGGAAACTCTCTATAAAAAGAGGGTTTTTGCACTACTATAGGGGGCATAATTTTGTAGAGAATTAAATATTATTTGGACTAGATTTAGAGAAATTCAAAGAGATGTATTTCAGCTCTGAAAAATTCATGCTATCATGATATTTTCTAAGAATTTTTGTGCTCAAAAGGCTTTAATCAGATCTGATGTTTTTGTACACTTTTGTTAGAGATAAAGGTTGATTGATGACTTGAATTTAATTAAAATTTGATGCAATTTTTTATATAGATATGTGTTTTTTGTGTTTTGTACTATTGTAAATTCATTTAATTATATGCTTGTTTAAATCATTCGAACGTTAAATTTTAATGATGAATTTAATTGCTATCAAGTTAAATAATGAATTCGAATAGATATACATGTCATTACTATTAAAGATTTAGCATATTAATGCAGAATTGTTTACGTTTTAATCATGATTATTTTATCAGAACTATTTCCTTAATGCAGTCGTGTCATTGATTTTGAATTCATTTTATTTGAGTTTAGATGTATGTGCACAAATATCTAGTGACTATTCATCATATAACTGAATATATAAACCTATTTGAATTAGTAGTAAGTCTCGGAACTATTTCCTTGGCTTATTGACTTCATTTTATTCTAAATTCATAGTTGGTCCAAACTTCATTACCTTGCTCTCGTTTGAGGCCAAATCTACATCTTTCTCAATCGAGACAGATTTGGGATTTCTTTTTTTTTGCTTGAATTGTATAATATATTTGCATTTAGAATTGATCCATTTCATTTTAGAAGTCTCCTTACATAGGAGCAAACTTTAGTGTGGTATGGATGAGCCCTCGTTTCAGCGTAATAGTTGCTTTCTTGCAAGCTAGCAGCAATAGGTTAAATTTGGTATTTCTCTCTTTGTTGGTAACTGGATCCATTTGAATTAGTTGGAACCACCAATTCAAATGGAAAAGAGTCTAACTTGGGGTTTTGACCGGGTGGTCTCCCTAATGTTGATTTCGGTCATTTTTAGCCATCAACATTTTAACGCTAGAAGAAGGGTCATAGATTGATTATCTTTGTGGAGTCTTGTTTCAAAAATTTTCTTAACTAATCACGACTCATATGTACATTCCTACTTGGGTCATGATTTTACCTCACGCATACCTACTAGAGACATCCCAAGAGGCATATTGAATCCTTGTCTAATTTGAAGTATGACGCTGAGGGTAAATTTTTTTCTTTAGAACATCTTTGTCGATTTGTGGATAAATGTGAATATTTCAATATTACTAATGACAATGAAATTTGCATATTGTTTACTCTCACATTCCGAGGATGGATTCACAAATGGTTCAAAACACTTCTAGCTAAGTCAATACATTCAATGAACCATTTTATGAAGGTATTTCTATCAATCCATCAAGATTAAAATTACAAATATTTATGTTTTGAAATTGAAAAGATTTCCATGCATGAAGATGAATCTCTTGAGGAGTTTTACGTTAGATTCTGGTCACTTTGCTACAGATTCCATCTCAGTGACTTACCTCCAAAAGAATATTTGATTGACTATTTTACTTGTTTTTTTTTTTTTTCCTAGTTAAGACTAACCTAAGTACCCACGGGGGATTTGAACCAGTGACCTATCGCAAGGAGTGCCTCAACAGCGCACCCATTCACTGTCAATCCAAAGCCCCGTGGGCTGACTATTTTACTTGTTCCTTCTAATTATGAAAATAATAAATCAAGAAATGATGAAGAACAATATGCCTCAACTTCAATATTTAATCTTGAATCTGAATCTAATTTTATTGGGTCCATAAATAAATTTGAAGATAGATCATAGCCACAGACTTTAGGAGGCTGTTTTACACACTTTCAAATTATTGTAATCGATTGTACAAATATAAATATGAAACTTGAAGATGAAAAATAAAAATTTCCTAATTTTTGTAGTGAACAACAAGAAGGTCCAATAAAAATAAATCAAGAACAGGATTTAATTAATGAACATGTCAGTCTTCCTCTAGAGGTAAATTTAGAGCTAGTTTCTATTTCCTCAACTAGAACTTTTTCGTTAAACCAAAATTCAAATTTAATTAATGATGCTGAAAATCATGATGATGAAAATTTTCAGCCACCATTTAACTTTTTATATTCTGGCAATCATTTCTTTTTGTATCTGGGTCTGTTTTCACATCTGAATGCATCTAGTAATGATTCTATCAATATTTTTGTTGAAATCTCTCCTTCAACTAGTTCTGATTTCATTGTGAATGTGATTTGTTTGGATGATTATTCTTTGTCCACCAATGTTATTTCTAAATCTCTTTCTTATCCTTTTAATGATAATGTTCATTTAAATCAGCCATGTGATTTTCAAGAAAGAGGTTATATTTAATGAGTATCCTGATTTTGATAGAGTATATTCTCATCCTTTACAAAGTCAATCATGTTCAAAACCAGATTTTAATCTAGCAGGTTCTCATGCCTTAACTTTATTTCCTTTGGCTTAACACAAATCTATTTTTAAACATTTTGATGAGACTGATTTTCAAGTTTCCAATGAAATACATTCTAATACTCGCTTGGAAACTTGTTTCGATAAAATCTGGTTGGAACTCCCTTCTAGTGGCAATTCTAACATTACAAATTATCGTTGGTCATAGAGTTTCCCTATTAATCCATCTTGTAACACTAATGTAAATGATGTAATTTTTTTATTCTTTCTTCATTTATTTTGGCTTGTTTTAGATTTTTATTCAAAAATTATATTTCAATTTTTTAACATTTTATGGCCAAATTTTGAGTAGCCAACCGTTGAGCTCTTATCAAGTGCATTAATCGATGAAAATAAAACTCAGAGCCTAAAATATGAGCACCAAACACTTCAAGTTTTGTATTTACAGTTGATGTTAATCACATGCGATCTTATTTCATCTTCTGAAATGTTTTTAAACCAAATTTGACATTTGGAAGAGTATCCTTACAAATTAGCGAGCCATCTAACCCATTGGAAAAGCCTAAGATAGATTCATTGGATTTTTATCTAACCTTCCATGATAAATTTAATGATTGTTTGGAAATCTCAAATCTAAAGAAAATTTATGATGTTATTCCATCTTTTGTACATAATACTAATAGTTTTTCACAGGTTATAGTATTAAAGGAAATATCATTCAAATCTGGCTTGTTACCTCTCTTTCTTGGTGCCTTTTCCAACCAATAACAAAGGTTCATCATGATTTTTATGATCCAACTGGAATATGGTTGGAGTACTCCTTTCAAAAAAGGTATTTTGTCAATAAATTTATTTTGTTAAATTTATTAGAAATTACTGTATATATAAGGATTAAAGTTTATTTTACTAATTTGGCCATAATTTTATGTATGTTACTAATTTTTTATATTTTTGTATGTGCATAAATAAAATTAATACAATGACTTCACTAGAAATATGATTTTACCTAGTTTTTTATTTTCCCTATTATGTTAGATTAGAATAGGAGTAGTAGTATTTTAGTTTAAATCACTTTCTACTTGTTTTCACTCTACAGGTTTGAAATAACCAGGTAGCAAGTTTTCTTTAAGTTTTCAGGAAAAAAAAGTTTTTGAACATCCTAATAAAATTTGTTTGCAAATATATTCAGGAAGTTTACATTTTCTTATTATGATTTTAATTTTAATAAATTTGTTAAAGTGCCTTGGTCTATATTTCTTTTTCTATGCAAGTTTATGAAATGACTTATGATGATCTTATTTTTTTGGTGCAACTGAACTTTGGGCAACAATGACAGAAAATTAATTGCATAAATAAATAATTTTGTCATTAGTAACTAATAAATCATTTAATGAGTTGCAGGATATGTGGGAAAGCAAATAAATTGGGGTGAAAGTTGCAATAGTAGGAAAGGCTGAAGAATCACAACAGAAATTCATCAAATGACAAAAACAAGTCTGATTCATTGCTAATTTTTTATTCATTAGCATTCTAATATTGTTTCCAAAATTAAGCTATGATGAGACATAGATTTTTAACAACCGTTGTTGATTATCAATTTTTAATATTGGACATGAAGCCTTTTATTTTCTGGTAATATTTTCATAGGCTTGTTGTTCACCTTAGTCTAGATTCAATAAGTTGGTGATCACGAGCATATGAAAACTTCATTAAAATGGAACTTCTTCATATTATTAATCTCAATCAAAAGAAGAAGTTACCTCTTTTTGGAGAAAATCGATTTCTTTTAGGTAAATGATAACAAGATTCTTTAAGATAAGTCTCATATGCTCATTTTAATCTTTTACCAGTTTCTTTGTGATTTTCTTCTCAACCTTGATTTTAATATATTCTAATCTAAACTTTGTTTTTGCAGGTCTTCGAAAAATTCCCTTGAATATATAGCACCCCTACTTGTTGAGATTTGGAATTGTTCTCCTTGTTTTGCTTGTTTTTATGTTAGGCAAAGAAATTATGATGTTGATCAAAATGCAAATAAGATAAAATAGGAAGTCTTTGAACCTTTACTTTGTTTTCATTTAATATCGCCATAAGCCTCATATTTATTAGAAAATTGTTAAAATTTTTTGATGGAGGCTTAATTTTGAAACAAAAAAAAAATTGCAAGGGGAGAGACATCTTACTCAACTTCTCTTTCTCTCATAACTACTATTTAGATTTAGAGTCTTTGATTGAATAAAAGTCTAACTACCTAAAACTCTGAGAGATATAATTCATCAAGGTCCCAACTTAAGAAAAACACACACGCTTCTCTTATATTTACTCTTTTGTTGTGACACATTTTCATAAGTTGTCTTATTGGAATTTCCTTCAATCATGGATTTTTACATTTTTGTTTTCTTTCAAATTCACATTTTCTTTATTTGATTGCAATCTTTGAAGTGTGGTTTTCTTTTTCGTTTGAATTGGAGTTAGTGATATTTCCAAAATCTATAGAAGGGAAATCATTTTTACCATTTTTACACAACATCGGTTGAATGACATGAGGAATTTTTTTACTCTCCCTTTTCAATAGGATTTTATTTACCCAAAGGTTGTTTTAACCAAACTTTTACTTTTCTCGTGCATTAACTATCAACTCTGGGGAACATTGAAGATTTTATTCATGTGGTATAATCTTATCTTTATGAAGGAATGAGTTGCCTCAATTTTTTTCTTTGAATCCCTCTCATACCCCTCTACACATAAAATCTTCTACTTTGGTAGATGAAAAGGAAACTCGTGGGGTCAAACTCAACTAGTATTGCATCTATTATAATAAACCGAAAGCCTCTTGTACTGCCCTGCTCTCTTTACCTAATTCCTAAAATCAATTCCCAAAATATCTTAATCAAAAGGGTGACAAAAGAGAGTTGAAAAAATTGTATGTGTGGGAAGTGTGTGCAAACCCGCCAGAGAACTGAATAGGCTTACTGGCAATGGGTCCATGCATACTTGGTACTGAGGTATCTTCATTGGGGTACTGAATAGGCCCGCTGGCAACGAAGCGATGTCAGGAGAAGGAGGTAATTTCATATCTAGTAGATGCATACTAACCTTTAATAACCCCCTAGTTGTTTTACTACCTAATGGTAGGGATGCAATTAAAAGTTAATAAATATTCCCCATATTTGCGATTACTATACTGAAATTAGGCATTCAAGTAATTTCATATTTAAGAGCTTATTTTGCTTTTAATTCTATCTTATGTTGAACCCTTGATAATGGTGTCATGTGCGAGAAAATTTTGGAAATATTTCTTTTCGATCTTTGGTATAATTTTGTCTGATTATTTTAACCAGAGATAATTGCTTCTTCCCTGTGCATCGCTAATTGTTGTGGCCACAACACCCCCATAATTTTTTACAAAAGATATAAGGACCCTCCATGTAAACTTTGGTTAAATCATTTCCTTTTTTGCGAGATTTTCATTTTTCTCATTTTTCTACTTTGATTGCAACATAGTGTACATTTTCTCGCGAACTTCCCAACGACTCAAATTTCATTGAATTTAGACTTATGGTTTTAAAAAGCACTTGTTCAAAGTTTGATTACATTTTATTATGTAAACTTAAAATTTGTATTTTATTATCTTTTATAAAATAGTAAATAAATTTCATTAATTTATTTTAGTTTTAGTGAATTAAATTAATCTAATTTAATTAGATTAATTAATTATAATTAAAGTGTAAATATTAAATTATTTTGTTAATTTAATTAGTTATTAATTAATTAATTAATTAATTTAATTTAATGGTAAATTAATTAGTTTATAAATATCATTATTTAATTAATTTTTATTAATTAAATTAATTGATAATTTAATTAGTTTAATTAAAAAACCACTGATTCCAGAATTATATATATAAATTGTATATTTAAAAAATAAAATGTATATATTAAATATAATATAGAATATGTAATATAAAAGTAAAACGAAAACATGTATATAATATAAACTTACCTGGCTCTATAACTTTCCGTAAAAAAAGAGGGGAATCCCGAGGATTTCATCCTAGATACATAAACCTCCCAGGGCGAGAGAGCTCCGTTCTTTAAAGAAAAATATGGCAAGGGACATTTTCCATGTAACATATAAAATGGAATGGTTTTAATGGAGAGTGGGTCCACCTTCCATGTGGCTCACTCTCTAGTCTTCCTCACCTTACTATATATTCATGTTGTAAACACCTCTCAATGTGGTTTCTGCTACTGTAACATTAGCAACTAATAAGCATCCAAAAAAACATTAAATCGACTGTGTCTGCAACTGTCTATTGGGAAAATTGTGCTATTGTTGAACCTTCTACTGAGCCTTCTGCTCTTTTTTCAACACTTCTATGAACTCCTCAGTGTCTGACTAACATTGATCTTCTTGCTACTAAATATTGTGTGCCCTTATAGCAAGGTAATGATCCATGAGGAGAACACCGCAATGAACCTTGATCAAATTTATGAAATTTTGAGACTAGGGCTTCACATTTCCCCACCTCACACCTGGAGGTATGGCTGCATGTGATCCTTCTGCCCACTTAGCTCAAACTTTCCCTCCTTTGGAGGTATCTGGTTGAGTGGATGTCTCCACTCTGCCTCTTGTCTACCTCTCAATTTGTGGCTGCTCCACAACTTCCTTAGGCTCCTTCTGAGGCTCCATTTTGAGAGGTAAATCATGCTCCCTCTCAATCACCATATCTCTAATAGCTTCCTTGCTCATTAAGGTTATGCATGCATCTTCTACCTCAAGTTCATACAATTTCTTAAATTGAACCCTCATGTGCTTCACTTGTCCCATGGCTATGTGTCTTAGGAATTCTTTTCCATTGTTGAAGATCACATCATAGCGAAAATCTTCCAAAACTACAACAAAGATGATATTTTTCTTTAGGCTCAAAATGAACATGATATCCTTAAGCTTGAGAGGGGATCTCAACTCCCTCTGAAAGGTGATTGTACCAACCCCAGCCGCAATGTACCTTTTGTCGTCCCTAAACTCAATACTCGTCTAGGGATCTTTCTCCTTCAGGTCACTAAAAAACTCTCTACACCTAGTCATGTGGAATGAGGCACTCGAATCCAGGAACCACACATTACCCATCACATTGCTTGACATGCATTCCATAAGGGTGAAATCTAGCTCAAACTATCAGGCCCAAGCTTCACATTCTACTGCTACTGCAGATTCCTTCTTGCTATTATTTTTGTGTGGACACTTAGTAGCATAGTGCATGAATTCATGACAATTGAATCATTTAATTTTGGATAAGTCTTTCTTCTTTCCCTCTTGGCTGGATTCAACCTCACTTTGGGATTTATTTCCCTTGGCCTTCATTCCTTTACTGACTAGAGAAAAGTCCTCTTCCTCTTCTCTGTATGAGGTCCCATCTCTCATATTCCACCTTATTTCATCTTGTATCAAATCAGACCATAAGCACTCCCAATTCGGTAGTTTCTCCCTCCCATTCACCGAATCTTGATAGTTGTGCTAGCTCTTGGGAAGGCCCAAAAGCACTAGAATTACCAAGTCTTATTTAGGGACATTAACACTGTCCTTGCCAAGTTCATCACAACACTCTATAAAATTGCTCAGATATTGTGGAATTGTGTCATTCTTCTGCATCTATCCTTGAGCATCACCTTCCTGCAGTCACTATTATTCTCGAACAACTCTATCAATGTTTTCCACATCACGAATGAAGTTTCTTTTTTGTGGAGATTCGAGACAATGTGATCTCATACTCCCTCCAATAAGATTCTCCTCACTATGGCTACGTATTTCATCCGCTGAGCATGATTCTAGGCATCAGATTCTGGTGGTTGTGTAACATTTGTCTTGATGTATACTAGTAGTCCATTATCATCCAATACTGCCTCCATGTGATCCTTCCATGCAACAAATTAGAGATGCCTTCCAAGGCATATTCTATCCTTAGTCCATTGAAATCCATCTTCTTAGTCCTAAAACAAACCCGCAACCCTGATATCAAAATTTGAACCTCTGAGAACCAACTTCAAATTTCCTACTCTAATGTGAAACTTGTTTTGATACCATGTAGAAATTATGCTATAGATTTTCAATTGCTCATGAAGTTTTAATCAAAATTACAAAACACAAACCTACTGTATTGCTCTGCAGGTATTATTTCACAATTTAGAAAAAAAAATAGACATGAAAGAAGAGATCACACACGTGCAACAAGTATTTTTATCTAGGGAAAGAAATCTACTAAAAACCCCACTTCCTCTTACATTAATCAAATGACTAGAGATGTATTACAATTTCTTTGCTCAACTAAGATCACCCTGAAAGTGCACAATCTATCTCTCTACTCATTGAAGGCCTCCAAAGAAGACTTAGTCAATTTCTGCCTTGGCTTGAGCTCCTATTTTCTTGCATTGTTCCTTAAGAAATTAGGCCCCTATTATTTAGGAATTTCTCCAAAATACTTGTGCAATTATAAGGATTGATCACCTAACCAATACAGTAAACTATACACTCAATCTAGTATATAATTAATTGTACACTACCTTGGAATCTCCACCACAGCCGGGGAACTCGAATTCTCTGCATGCATCAACTAATTTAGTTGCATGCATCAGTTAACTAGATGATCTCTGAGTTAGATTGTTGTCCAACTACTCCACTGACCATGCACTAGTTCTATTAATAGTTAGAACTAGTTTAACTGATTACAATTGAAATTAACTCAACCTAGGCTCCTAAAATTTACGAATCACTACATACAACTGAACTTCATGCCTTTAACTTGAATTAAGTGAGTTAGACTCCTATAAAATAGGAATCGGTTCATGAAAACTGAACTTCAACTCATTAACTTGAATTGAGTGTTCTTAACTGAGTGACAAGTGCCATATCACCTCATTTAAATTCTCCAAGTTGGCTGTTGATGTGGAATTTCTAATATCCCCAATTTGATTAAGGAAAAATCAAATTGAGACTTTCTTGTTGCATTTTTCAACATTCCAGCTTAAGGGTTTCTTTCTTGCAAACTAGCAACAAGAGGGTAAATATGATATTTCTCTTTCTCTTGACAAGTAATTAGAGATATCATAAGTTAGAAGGAAAAGTGAGGGGGTAACTGGACCCATTTGAACCAGTGAAAATCTCCAATCCAAACAAAAAATAGTCTAGCTTGGGGATCTGGCTGGGTGGTCTCCCTAATGTTGATTTCGGTCATTTTTTGCCATCAATAAGTGGCCCAAGACATATGGAAAGGATTTCCAGCATTTCTTCGGGATAGACACCCTATGGAATACCCATACTTTATTTTCTCATAGCTGAGAAACATTTTACAACTATTCACTATTCAAGCATGGAGATAAATGGGTAACACTTCAGTTTCATTATCCTCTTCTTTTGTGTCCTACTCAGCTTTACAGGTCCCCTACTCAGTGTGACGAGGAGGAAAACCATTTGAATTGGACGGAAATGGATAAAACTAGAGTATATTATAATACTTGAGAGTTTGGTCACCAAACCTATAATTGGGATGACATTCATGCTAGACTACCCAAGACAGAGTAGGTTGCATGGGGACATGCAACCAAGTTGGTTGGGGGGAAATGATGGGTCCTCCATATGAAAGTCCTTTTCTTGCCAAAACATTCATTTTGCCATCCTCCATATTTAGCCCTTGATTACCCCTAATCTTGTATTTTAGCTACAAGTATATATGTGTTTATTTGTTTTAGTGCTTTATCTCTTTCACTTGAAATAAAGGTTAAAATGATTGTTAAAGGAGTATTTAGTTGTGTATGGTTAAATAGAAGTGCATTTATTACAACTTGCACTATGGTTTGCATATATATATATATATATATAATGCTTTGTGATAAGTAAAGGTTCAAACATTGATCAACACCATGGGGGTGTCACTGGGGGACCAATACCATACAATGTGTGTTCATATTGGGGGATATATATTGAGGAAAAAATGCCATATTATATTGAGAATATAATAGGGGGTAAAGGGTTTTTATATTTGTAGGTATAAAACTAGAGCTCAAAGTTAATGAAAAATATCAAGGGGTATAAAAAATAATGAAAAAATGGATACATACAATATCTAGTGAAAGGAGGGTTTTTAAAATTGGGAAGGTGTATTAGGTTCGTATTGGTAGGGGGTTAAATAATGCGATTTTTAGAGCTATTTTCCAATATGTAGTCAAAATCAGGGTATTGTTTAGTATGTCTAAAACACACGTGATATGTTAGAGGTACATTGAGTGAAGCCCTTGTGATCAACACCTGAGATGCTTTGTCTGCAAGATGGCTTTTGGTTTTATAAATCATGAACATGTGTCGACAGAATAACCTTTACATTATTTTTATCTGCCACCTCGACCAAGCTTATATCTCTTCCATAATCAAGTATGAATGACAGGTGTATACAATTTATAGCTACAAAAAGCGAGCTCGTAAAATTATATGGATAGAAACAAGTTGTATGTGGACACCCAAAGATTTTGGTTTGTTTTCTCAACCACTTGTGCACGTGAAAATTCCATATACGTGATTCATTATAGTTTTCAAGGACTATGGTTTTAAAATAGGTTGGACACCTATGATACTCTCACGTGTAGCTAGTATTTTGAATGGTTGTAACCAAATACTTTACGAAACTCCAACTAATATACTTGTTCTCGAAGCCTACAAGTCTATTGGTTTGATTTTGATTCACTTGACATGGTTTTTTCTGAGGATATACTAGAATGTTGGGGAAAACATACACATTGGAGGTCAATAATAATAGAGTTTGTTTGGATAATGATAAAAACTTGTTATGCAACTAGCTCACAAAATAGAATAAAAGATCGATTAATGACTTCAAAATAAGCCTCTTCGAGGGGTAAACCTCCTTTACATTACACAAATGAACAATTCTTGGATGATTCAAATGCCAAAATCTCCTTTCTATATATAGGAGTCTAAGGGGTCACAATATAATCAGAGCCGACATAACAATAATAATGTAAGGGCACAACAATAACACTAGTGGGCTTCTATGTGGCACAACAATAATAGGAATGGGGCTACACTAATAACAATGAGGGAATGCACTAGTATTATAGGGACCTAACATGCTCATCTCCTTTAAAAAAAGTGTTGTCCTCAATGCTTGAGTAGTTATGGATGATTCTGTATAAAATTCTCATCCTCCCATGTGGAATCTTGTGTGGGTAAGTTCTTCCACTTGATCAGATACTTTAAAATTGATTGATTTCGTAGTTGTCGAGTTCTTGTTTTTGTGACTGATTTAGGTTCCAATATGATTTTTCCTTCCTCATCCAGTTCTGGAAATATTTTTTTAACTGGGAGCTTGTCACCTAAAACCTTCTTTAAGCATGAAACATGGAAAACTGGGTGCACTCGGGAAGATGTAGGAAGCTCCAATTTGTATGCCATAGTACTAATCTTTTGCAACACCTTGTAAGGACCATAATACTTTGGTGATAATTTATTACACTTCTTAGCTTTCTTGAGGGACATTTGTTTGTATGGTTGTAGTCGTAAAAATACCCAATCATCTACATCAAAACTTCTTTCACTATGATGTTGATCAACCTGGTTTTTCATTCTATTTTGCGCCAAAGTGAGGTTATCCTCTAAGAGCTGGAGAACTTGTTGTTGATGATTGATGTGATATTCCACTACTTGAACCTTAGAATTTTCTCCTAAATATGATGTGATGGAGGGTGGATGATATCCATAAAGTGTCATAAATGGGGTCATTTTTGATGCAGTATGGAAGGGAATGTTATACCACCATTCATCTAGAGGTAACCACTTAACCATTTGTGTCTATTTATCAAATAAAAATAAAAAAAGATATCCTTCCAAACATTTGTTCACTATCTCAATTTCCCCAACCGAATGATGATGATAAGATGAGCTATGAGATAATTGAGTACCCAGACAAGAAAATAATTTCGTCCAAAAATTTCGAGTGAAAATAGAATCTTTGTCACTTACAATAATCTTTGGGTTTCCATGTAGCTTTTGAATTGTTTCCATAAATGCAGTAGCAACTGTACTAGCTTTAAATGGATGAGATAATGCACAAAGTGTGCATACTTGGTAAGTCTATCAACTACCACCATGATGACACTCTTTCCTTCAGACTTGGGTAAGCTTGTGATAAAATCCATTGAAACCTCCTCCCAACTTTGAATTAGAATGGATAAAGGTTGTAACAAACCCGAGGTATTAATTGGCTCAACTTTGTTTTGTTGGCAAACCAAACATTGCGCCACAAACTTTTGAATATTAGATTTAAGGCCATCCCAAAAAAAATCCTTCTTAACCCTGTGGTAAGATTTTAAAAATCCTGAGTGCCCTCCTAAGGGAGAGGTGTGCAATTCTCGAAGAATATTTTGTTTGAGTTGGGAATTCTTACAAAGGTACAAGCAATACTTGTACCATAATGAATCATTATTCCAACTGAATGTCTCATATGTACTAGGATCTTGTTGCAAATTTTGAATGAGTGTACACACTTCTTCATCATTCTTCCATTCATCCCTTGCGTTGGTTATCCAATTTGATTGGATAATAGAAATGGCATAAATAAATGCTTCCACATCCTCATTCTTTCTTGAGAATGCATCTGCAACAACATTTGTGACCCATTTTTGTTGCTTTTCTGAAGATAATCTATGTTCTAAAAATTATTTAAGACTATCATGATCTATTTTTACCTTGAAGTGCCTTCCCATTAGGTAATGTCGGTATTTCT
>Ga0181459_100067_pt3 | contig 13476 bp, 13 predicted proteins | sample InSIn2SAF170_FD_119060 | JGI IMG/M metagenome (GOLD analysis project Ga0181459, IMG submission 119060) | Clean room microbial communities from NASA Spacecraft Assembly Facility at Jet Propulsion Laboratory, Pasadena, California, USA -... ...
ATTAAAGGCTAGTGAATATTTAAAAATATTATATATTTATAATTTACACAGTCAACTCTATATGCGCATATAGTTTCATGGACAATATATATTATATAGATTTGTCTAGATTATAGAAAACTAATGTCAAATATAGAGATATATATGTTTTTTTCTCAAAAAGTAATGTTAACATGTAATGCAGTGTAAATGAATCTATATCCAAAGCAACCAAGTCACTATGCACATGGGATTCCCACTAGGAAAAAATTTAATTAAAAACAAAAGAGCATGTGCATTCTTGACCAATGTCATTTTTTATTACCAGTTATGCATGCACTTTCTTACTTACAAAAACATGTGCGCATTCCTACAAATAATTACTTTAACACATAGAAAATGGTTAAGGTGGGTTTGTGTGGGTGTGGAGAGAGAGGGAGAGGGAGGTTAGAGGGGCCAAGGGAGATTAAAAGAGAAAGAAAGAGAGACAGAGAGATGAAGAGAGGTGGGGATGGGGAAGAATAAGTTGGTGGGAAAATGTTGAGGTGGTTTGGGTAGGGTGAGAGAGGGAGGATTAGAGGGTCTAAGTGGGTGGGAGAGGTAGAGAGAGAGAGAGAGAGTAGGGAATGAGGAAGAATGAGTTGGTGAGTGATGTGAGAGATTAAGTTACCACTGAAAAAGAAAGAGACAAGGAAAGAGAGTGGGGAAGTGATAGGGAGAGGGATGTTTATGGTTTACACAAGGAGGAAGCAAGAGACAAAGTTGGATGAAAATGTTTTGAATGAGGGATTGTGCTAGAGTGGGTGGTGAGAGAGAGGAATGAGAGAAATATTGTGTGAGTGAGTGATAATGGGGGGAGAGAAAGAGAGAGAGAGAAAAAGTGGGGGGGTGGAGAGAGAGAGAGATGATACGAGGAGGAAGATAATGAGAGAGGGAGAGGTAGGGAGGTAGGGAGAGATAAAAATGGATAAATGGGTGAAGATAAAGAGATAGTTGGAGGGTAGAGAGAGAGAGAGGAGGGCATAGAGAATTGGTGAGGGGTTGTTTTTGAGGAATAGATCAAGTGAGGGATGGAGGGACAGATATAAAATAAAGGGGAGAGAGGGCGAGATATGGGGGAAACAAGGGGAGAGAGAGAGTGACAAGTAGATATGTAGAAACCAAAATGAAAATATTAAGAGAGAAAAAGAGAACTAGTGAGTGTGATGAAGGGCTACAAGTTACTCTATATTCAGTCAAATTTGAATTCAACCCTTAAGTCCATTCTAAAATCAGGTCAGTGGAAGCTTCCCTTCACTTCTATTTCTACATAAATCCCAACCTATGTGAAAATATTGGGTTATGAAACCGAAATCATGACTAGGCAAATGATTAACGTAGGCACAAAAAGGCCTTTAAATTCCCAAGTCCAACTAGTCTAGCTGCAACCAAGCCTCGCAAAAGTAATAAAATGAGGAGGTATTACTTTTATATAAAAGTCATTGTTTAAATATTGTTATATGGTATTATTACCTGCACAACCCTATTCCATAATATCCTAATAACTTTTACAGTTTTCTCCCATTCCATGCCATACGAGCATACCCTCAAACTTGGGTCCTGACGCCTCTGTTTTTTTGGCTTGTACACATTATCTAGGGCTTACGTCACCTCGGCAGTCCAAAGGTGAGCACAAAGGAAAAGTTCTGGGAGACAGACTCCGAGTAACTAGATTTATTAATGTCGATTGTTATTCTTAGCTCTCACTAGTTGTTTTGGACTCTTATAAACATGTAAAAATTCTTTATTGTGGTCCAACCATAGATGGAATACATATCACCTTGACCACCTTTTTATTGGCCAGCCTCATATGTTTCTATCCTTACACATCATCTTGGCTTCATGTCAAACTAGTGCTCCCAAACTATATGCAAAAATTTCCTTCCAGGAAACAGAGAATGGGTAACATAAATATTTATGTCAATCACCGCCCTTAATTCTAACTAGAGTGTTTCAGTCTCAATCCTTTCACGCACAAGTGGAGCCAACAATACTCGAGGGCCCACTTGTCATTCTCTAATTCCAATGAAATGCTCCACCTCAACCTGACACTCTTCATATTGGTCAGAATTACACATCAACTTGACATCCAATCAGCTCAGTTGTTCCCACATGCATTCTCCATTCGACCTTCTAGGTCAGAACATCCGACCAGAAAATATTTCTTAACGGAACTATTATGATAGAAATTTAAGTATCATCTCCTAGTAATGTCTTGCGACAGAATCCTTTCGAAAGGAAATTCTCTAAGTGTTCACCTCCTCCACTTATATATTCAAGCCTCAACTTCTTATACTTACAAGATCTCATAATCACTCTAGTGCACGCGCTAATCTCAGATCGTCAAAGATGTTGCCATAATATTATACAACATTATTCATAAGGGTGTGGCATTTGTCTCTATTATAGATATTTCAATAATAGTCCATGGTATAATGCAAACCCATGCAAAGCTTATATAACATATGCATGCATTCAATTAAATAAAAGGGGGAGTTTTCAAAAGTACTGGTTGTGCCATAAAATCATTCAATAACACTTATTCCACACACAAACTATGTTACCTCTATTTTTTTTATTAATTCAAAAAATGAATATAATTATAATAGCGATCTTTCTTCCAGATCCATGAATTGTGGATCAAATAGCCCAATATTTTTTTTTAAAACAAAGCCTCTCAAATTTCTCGAACAACTTAATAAATATTAAATTTACTCAATTACATGGAAAACAATGGATTCTACTAACCTAACCAAATCTACACTTTGAGGAACCTACTCCCCTAGTAAAATTATTGAATCTCTTGGTCAATAGAGTTTTACAATGCTCTTGCATCATAATCCAAAGGAGAAAATTATTCATAATCTCATGATTATGAGTCTTTGGTTGTTGAATTTCTCCGGGATCCCAAGTTTTATGCTGTAGATTTCCATTTTTTTTACTATTTTATTGTTTCTTTGTTACTTCCACTAACCATCTAGGCTCCAAAACCTAATTTTGCTTTTGTGCATCCTATCTGCTCCATATTTCGTTATAAAGTATCTACCCATAACTATAGTGATTTTTGTTGTTCGTTCACTTGAGAGTATTTATCATTGATCTCGTTCCTTTTAGTTTTGTTTGTTTTTTACTACTATATCTTTAAATTGGACACATCACTCCTTGACAAAACATTTGTAAAAGGTTCCAAAATGTTCAGAATCCTAGTCGATGCATCCTCTACAGTATGCTTTGTTTTGTACCTAGAACTTCATCTGTTGTGTCTAAATGCTTCATTTAACTCCTCTATTATAATGATCCATATTTGTTTTCCTTGTTTACTTGTAGAGGTTGTATTATACAACTCCTATGCTGCCTCCACTTTCAACATATTCATTGGTTCAATTGGAATCCTTCCATGATTAAAAATATATAAGCAATCGTTCATATGTTTCCCTTTTACTACAACAAGCTCAAGGTCATTCTAATAGTTCATTGTAATCATGTTGCATCCAACTCTTTTTCTTACCTTCTCGAGTAATACCTTGATTTTAATTTTTATGCAACCAGCTCACACAATAAAAGAAGAGATAGATTAACGACATCCAAATTAGCCTCTTCGGGGGAAACATCCTTTACATTACACAAATGAACAATTCATGGATGATTCAAATGAAAAAACCTCCTTTCTATAGATAGGAGTCTAAGGGGTCACAATATAATCAAAGTTGACATAACTATAATAATGTAAGGGCACAACAATAATAATAGTGGGCTTGTATGGGGCACAATAATAACAATATGGGGACTACATGGGCACAACAATAACAGTAAGGGAGTTACACTAATAATAACATTGATGGAATACACTAGTATTATAGGGGATAGTTCTGGACGTTCTTGTATAAAATTCACATAATCCCATGTGGAATCTTCAACAGGTAAGTCCTTATACTTGATGAGAAACTCTAAAATTGATCAATTTTGTAGTTGTTGGGTTCTTGTTTCCGTGACTCCTTCATGTTCCAATATGATTTTTCCTTCCTCATTAAGTTCTCCCAATATTGTTTGAGCTAGGAGCATGTCACTTATAACCTTCTCTAATCATGAAACATGAAAACCTAGGTGCATGCAGGAAGATGTAGGAAGCTCCAATTTGTATTTCATAGTACCAATCTTTTGCAACACCTTGTAAGGACCATAATAATTTGGTGATATTTTATGCTCAATGTGATCTTCCACTACTTGAAACTTAGAGTGATTGTCCAAGACTTTTTGGAGATCTGGAGAAATATATGATTTCAATGTTTGAACCTCTAGTGAACATAATTGTGCAATTATGACCCATTGTTCTTTCTTTATAAGTTTTTCATGCCACTAGAGGTGATTATATTTCCTGGTTTCCCTATGATACCCCTTAACTCAACTTCCTTTCCTTCCCCAATAAAATTCAAGAAACGTTCTTGAAAATTAAAAGCTATTGTACCCAAAGATTGTTGGAATCCTAGTACAACATCAACACCACCCATTGGAATGGAAATAATTAGACTATTCAATATATATTCTGCCATGGATATCTTGATATTACGAAACTTTCTAGAGAAATTTATCGTTCCTCTACTTACAACCATCACTTGACACTCCGGTGCTGGATACAAGTAGCAATTAATTTCCTTAACTATCTTGCAATGAATAAAAGTATGGGTACTACCCAAATCAATCAACACTATTACCTTGTTCTTATTCATATGTCCTATATTGAGAATTTGAGGAGTGGCCATTCCTCTAAATGCATTACAATATATGGTCATATTCATTTCTTATTTCTCTAAGGTTGGTTCCTATTGTATATCCTCCTCTTTTGACATTTCTTGTTCTTATTCTTCCTGCACTTCCCAGTCTATGTAAACTAATTTCTTCTCAGTACACTTATGATTTTTAGTGTATTTCCTAGCACAATTGTAACAAAGCCCTTTTTCTCTTTTTTCTTCCAATTGTTGTGGTGTCAACCCCATAGGTTGTGGAAGGCTAGGAGAAACAAAACTTCCATATTTATAGTTATGAGTGGTAGGTTTTCTTGTTAACATAATATTTCTTTCAATTCTATTTTCCAACCTGAATGCCTTCTCCAATGAATCATGTTCCCAAAGACTAACCTCATGTTGGATGTTATCCTTTCAAGTCCCTATGAAAACATCAATCTTATGCTCTTCTAGAATATTATTTACCCTTATATTCAATTTTTGGAAGTCCTCAATGTGTTATGACATTGAATCCTTTTGTTTGAGATTTATCAATTGGCTAAAGAATATGTTGCTCTTTGTATCCTCATAATGTGTTATCACTTCCTCCATAAAAATTGACCAAGTGACAATTTTTTTATGAGAGAAAAGTCATCAATACCATAAAAATTGATTGGGTTATAAATATAAAGATGAAACATATACCTTTTGTGTGTTTTGCACATTAAGGAGATCAAAATATTTCTCCAACTGTTGTATCCATGTTACGGGATCCTTGCCATCAGAATTCCTCATATCGATCTTTGGAATATGGTAGGTCTTCAATCCAACGTTAAATTATACGAAATAATGATTAAAATTTATTTTTCTCTTATCATGGGTTTCCTCTACTACCTTTTTTCCATTAGGATTCCTTTCTTTTAGCAACTTTGTTAAACCTTCCTTCAAACCTTCCATGTCTTTATTCAAATATTCCATTTTTCCTTTCAATTTTTCTTCTATATCATCGATCTTAGATTCCATGCCATTCTTCAAACCATTGATCTTAGATTCGATTTCATTCTTCAAACCACCCACCTAAACTTCTATTAGTTTTTGTGTGAGAGAAATTTGTTGTAGTTGGTCTCATAATTTTGATATATCATGTTGCATTTCTTTCTCTTCTTCATGTGTCATGGTAGAGATTTCAGGTTGCTTACTTGGTGTTTCCATTTTCTTTCTTTAGGGAATCAATTAATGATAAGTATGCTTCACTATACCCTTTTAATCACTTCAAACTAATTTTTCAAGCAAACCTTATGCAAATTTTAAAAAGCTACACTTTTTTGTTTTCGCTTTGTAGGAGCTCGATATTGAATTTATTGTATCTCGATAATTTCGGATATCAAATGTATGAAATTTAATCAAAGTGATAGCCCTGTATGTCTTCTTTCCAACCCAACAAGTATGATCGAGATTGATTCTTTAAGAAAGAGTTATGTGAAATCTCCTACGATGACCTAATTACAAACTAGTTTAGTAGAGCGAAGTTGTACGGGACATCACGTGTCATTTTTTAACCTTCAACTATCAAATTTATACAAGAAAAACAAGAGTTTGTGCACTTTCAACCAATTTTTATGAAATTCAAATCTGATGCCTGAAACAAAAGTTAAGATTATTTTCCCTAGGTCACATATTTGAGATAGAATTTTGTAGCCCACAAGAACCCTAACTTCCTTAGATCATATCTCCGAAAATTTACCAAACCAGAACCTGAAATATTTACATGAAGTTATATGAGATTTTGGCTCCACGTGGTAAAAATTTCAACTTCTAAATCCTCGTAGAAACAAATTTATGATGATTTTTCCTAGGTCAACTATTTGCGACAGAATTCTGGAGCCTAGGAAAACCCTAACTTACTCAAAGCATATCTAAGAAAATATAGCAAACAAAGATCTGGAATGTTTACACAATTTTTTGTAATATTTCAGATCCACATAGTAAAAATTTTAGCTTCTGAAGCCTCTTAAAAAAATAAATTATAGTGAAAATTCCAATATGACCTATTTGAAGAATAGAAACCCTAGAATGCAAAGCTTTGATACCAAATGTTATGCAACTAGTTGACAAAATAGAGGAAGAGATAGATTAACAACTTCAAAATTAGCCTCTTTGAGGGGGAAACCTCCTTTAAATTACAAAAATGAATAATCTTGGGATGATTCAAATGAAGAAACATCATTTCTATATATAGGAGTGTAAGGGGTCACAATATAATCAAAACTGACATAACAATAATAATGCAAGAGCACAACAATAATAATAGTGTGCTTCTATGGGGCACAATAATAACGATATGGGGACTAAATCGGTGCAACAATAACAATAAGGGGGTACACTAATAGTAACAATGAAAATACACTAGTATTATAGGGACCTAACATCATTTCGTCATTGACTTGCTACAAAAGTCTAGTTATATATTGCATATCTACATTCCTAGAAATTTTACTCTATTTTAGCAATACCCTCTGTAAGACTAGTGAAAACTCTTATTCTTCCCTTACAAGCCTCATCCTTTGAATTGTATCCATCCTCAAAACCTCTTGTCTTATTTTCGTTTTCAGAGGTAGACACATCTCCAAAAATATTTTGCAAAATACAATTGACATTTAAGATTTTAAAATTAAAATCAAATTATACTTTGCATTTATATTCTCTTTCAAATTCATTGGATGTTTAAGTTTTCGATGTGAATTTTTCACAATTAAATTTCTATGTCTTTCGATTTTTATCTTCTTTTCTATAGATGCATTTATGCACTCTTCTATTAGCCATTTCACATTTTTGCAATCTAATTCATTTCCAAACCAAATTACTTCCTCCATTCCTTCATTTCTCTCAAATTCTTTTTGACTACTTTAAACCTCTTCTCCATGTACCTTCTCTATATCCAATATGTCTCTTTGACACCTAACAAACTATAAATCATTATGTTGTTCATTAAACCAGAAATCATACTACATATTACTCCTCTTTGCACCCGCAAGAAATTTATTCCATTCAATTGTGGCCATGTGATGTGTGAGTTACAAGAGATTTCTCCCACATCCCCTAAAAAATATTTGAGGTGTCTAACCATTGAAAGAACCCACCACAAGGGTCCACCTATTTTCTTACATGATTCAAAGAAATACTCCACTCTTTGTTAACAAAATTCATATGATAACCTATTATTTCCTTAGATGCAGCTAGTCCTAAGAATCCAGCTTCCATCTTGTTCTTCTTGAAAGGATTCTCTCTTAGAACCCTATTGTTGTCTTAAAAAACAATACTTTGAGCACCTTATGTTAACACATATTCACATTCATTTAACAGAATGGAACCTTCCATAGGAAAATTTGTTACCTTAATATCTCCAACTTTACTTCTAGGCTACTGTAACACATTTCCCATCAATTTTGATCCTACATTGAAAGAGCATTGATTCTAATCTTCCATCATCATTTTATCATATTTAAATATTACATGTCCACTTTTCTAATAGTTCTCAACAAATTATAGTTCCTTGTTTCTTCATACAGATGAGTCTTTTCTTCTTCATATTTTGCAATTTTCTAGCCATGCTCAACATCATCACTATTGTTCCACAAAACAAGTTCCTATTATGAATCACTCTTACCACTACATTGGTTTGTTATGCCTTCCTCATATTTTTACTCACAAGTTATCTGTTTGTCTTTCTGACCAATAAAAGAGATTGATGCCTCTTCTTATACTTGACTATCTTCTTGTCTTTAGCTTCTTTTATTCTCATCTAAAATTTTTTAAATACTTTGGGCTAAGTTCCTTTGATTAGTTCCTTTCTCATTATCTTTGTAGTGTTCTAATTCACAATTTTTCAAAAAATATGCCTTATCCATTCCTTGAAATTTCCAATTTCTTCCAAAGTTTGATAAAATTCCTTCCAAAATTATTAAATATACATTTATCAAAATAAATTTGACCGAATCAAATATACATCTGAATTTCCTCTTACAAACTTGAAGATTTCATCCTGAACTTCTTCATGACTTTCTCTAATGGTGTCTCCATAATCTACTGTTGAATTTCCTTTTCTTGTGACAATCCCTTGAGATTGTGTATCTTCAATCTCTACTAATTCTTGGTTGTTCTCCATAAGAAAAAAATTTCCTTTGTGGAATTTATGATTTTCTCAACTATCTCTGGCATCTCTTCAACTCCATCATCTTTGATACAGGTATACTAATACATGCTTGTAGAAATAATTAAAATTAAAACCATGAGCCTTTTTATTCTCTGAATGTTCTTCAGTAACCCCTTTCGCCATTTCATCACCACTATATTCTTCTACATGGATTGGTCCTCTGTTTGCTTCATATATGGATTCTCTCTTTGCATACTTAACATCCCTAAGTGCTTCTTCTCTCTCTATACTCTCTCCATCAAGTTCTCAACAAATAAATCCTCCACATGCCACATGACCATTTTCCCTACATAAAATCATTGTTTCAATTCTTCTCTAATTCTCTTTTATATCAAATTAATCAAATTATTGAGCTTTGCCTTTATCTCAACCATCTATTTGTCAAACTTTTCATCGCTTATTTTCTTCTCTTTCTTTCCAACTGTCCTAGAATCCTCTTTCTTCTTGTTATGGCTTCCTCCTTAAATTTTCCTTTAGCTCTCTATATTCATCTTCATCTTCTCTTCTATGATCTCCTCCATGCCCAATGTGAGCTGAAACCAAGCCTTCTCCCGTAGTAAGCCTCTGTTCCTACTACCAATACCTCACCAAGCTTCCTCCTATGCTTAGACATTTCATACTACTATTTCTTCCATCTAGAACCTTTGAGCACTCCTTTTCTATCCTCTACCTTTTGTAGTCTACTCACAAACTTCTTTTGAGAACATCCATTATTGACTTACCTTCAATCTCTAACTGAAATCTTCTTACGATATTCCTTGTTGTAACTTTTCTGCAACAAAATCTTCTTTAGGAGCTTTACTAGCTCTCTGTCATAAATTCCTTGTTGTAGAAAATCCCACTATATCGTTAATTTTTGTTTCTACTTGCTTCAACAATTTTAAATTAGTTGAAAATAAAACTCATTATTTTTCATGTAATTTTTTCGATCACTACTACAATTTCTCACTCCTCTTTACTCACTACAAATCCGTGTTGATCAACTTTCCTACTTCTCAACTATCACCTTTTTTTCACTTCACTTATTTAAATCTTCTCAAATAATTGCGCTTGGATCTTCCTTTGAAATCCAAACTCCTCAAATAACATTCCTATCATGTATTCTTTACACCATAATAAAAAAATTGGTACCTTGGCTTTAATTGGAAATCAAAATAAAATGAAAATATCACTGCTATAATGTTTTTCTTAAATTCCAAGAATTCAATTGAATAGGTTATCCATCTCTGATACCACTAATGATGTAGGCATAGAGCTTACTCTATATCTAGTCAAAATTGATTTCACACCTCAAGTACATTCAAGAAGCGTTGTAGCCAAAGCTTTCCTTCACTTCCATTTCCAATCATAAATCCCAACATATGTGAAAATATTAGGTTATGCAATCCAAACCATAACTATGGACAGGAGAAATCTATGCATAATAAGGCCTTTATACTCCCAAATATGAACTAGAATCACTACAATTGAGCCTTGTAATAGTAACCTAAAAAGAAGGGCTTAGTTTTATTTAAAAATCATTGGTTAAACCTTGTTAGTAGGTATTATGAACCGTGCATCCCCACCTCATAATATCCTCACATTTTTTATACTTTGATCCCATTCCATGTCATGTGACCATACCTCAAAACCTACATTTTAACTCCCTTGTTTTGTCAATTTTTACACCTTGTCCCAAGCTTATGTCACCCTATTTTTCCCAAGGTGTGCACAAAGGAAATATTTTGGGAGACAAGACTATATGTAATGGGAACTATTCCCACTAGCTGTCATTCTCAACTTCATTTAGTTGTCATTATTGGCTATTATAAACATGTAAAAATCCTTTATTGTGGTCCCATTTCACTCTTCCTCATAGTTGGAATACATGCCACCCTAGCCTCTCTTGTATTGGTGAGACTCATACATCACTACCTTCACACATCATCCCAGCTCTCTGATAGCCCGATGCTCCCAAAATATGCATAAAACTTTCCTTCCCCGAGATAAGATCTACGTAATAGAAATATTTCCATCGATCACCACCCTTAATTATGCTTAAGTGTTTGGGCCTCAATCCTTTCATCTCAGTGGAAGAGTACAAAATACTCAAGGGCCCACTCAGTAGTCTTGACCTCCAATAAAATACTTCATGTCATCCTGATGCTCTCTGTATTAGCAAACTTTACACATCATCTTGATGTCTGGTCAACCCAGTTGTTCCTACATGCATTCTTCTTTCAACCTTTCCATATGCAACCTCGAACCCATCATTGTTTCTTGATGAAAGTATTATGAAATAATTTTAAGTACCATCTTTTGACGTTGTCAAGTGTCAGATTCCTACTGAAAGGGAAATATTATAAGCTTTCACCTCCTATGATTGTATCTTCAGGCCTCAACTCCAAGTGCTTACAAGCTCTCATAATTCCACTCTTACATGCTATAATATTAGATCCTTAAAGGTTATACCATAATATTATACAATATTATTCATAGTGGCATGAATGTCTTTATCTCAGTTACAAATTATTGAATAAAATTCCATAGCGTCACACAAACCGCTACAAAGATCGTCACACAAACCCCTACAAAGATTATAACATAAGTGTGCATTCAATTAAATAAAAGGGGAAAATTATTGAAGGACTGGTTATGCCATAAATCCATTCAATAACACTTATTCCATGCACATTTATTTCTCAATCCTCTTTTATTACATTAAAAAATGAGTAAATACAATAGAGGGATTTCTCCAGATCCATGAATTGTGGATCAAATAGTTCAATTGTTTTTGGACAAAAAAGCCTCTCAAATATCTCCAACAACTCAAAAAAATACTAAATTTAGTCAATTACATGGAAAACAAAGGATTATCCTAATATAACCTAATCCACACTTTGAGGAAATAACTCCTTTGGTAAATGGATTGACCCTCTTGGTAAATTGTGTTTTATGATGCTCTTGCATTAGAGAGAGGGCTGGTGGGATATACATATATATGGGAAGACAAAGAGGGACATATGTAGAGCTAAGGGGAGAATGAGGGAGGATGAGAGATATGGATAAAGATGTGGAAGGGATATATAGATAGTTATGTGGAGGAGAGGGATATATAGTGAGCAAATGAGGGTGATGGGGAGAGAAGGAGGGAGATATAGATAAACATGGAGGTCAAAGAGAAGGGGGATGAAGGGAGAGGTACAAAAGTAGTGTGAAGGGGGGAAATTGGGGAGAGAGGTAAGAAGAGAGAGTCAAAGAAAAAGGGTGAAAGGTAGAGAGAGAAATACTAATGGGGGAGAGAGGGAGAGGGGTAGCGGGGGACTTAGTGTAGAGAGAGGGAGAGAGGTATGGAGGAAGTGAGTGGGGACAGAGAGAATAACAGAGGGAGGAAGATGTAGATATGGAGGAAAGAATAAGTAGAGATATATAAGTAAACATATAAGAGGAAGTAAATGTATAGAGAGTCAGGGGGGAGAAAGAGAGGGAGGGATAGGCATGTGGGGGGAGAGAGGAGGAGAGGGAGATTAAGAGATGAGAAATAAATTGAGAAGAAGAGAGAGAATGAGGTGAAGAGATATAGTGAGATGGATGGAGAGATAAAGAAAGAGAGGGATGAAGAGAGTGAATGGGGAAGAGTGAGATAAACTAAGGGAGTGATGGAGATAGGCAAGAAAGAGAGAGAGTGGTGTAGTGACAAAATGAGATAAACAAAAATATATAGAGGGACAAAGAGATAGAGCTAGAGGGTAGAGAGAGAGAGTGAGAGGCAGTGTGTGATGTTGGAGAGAGGGATAAATATAGTGAGGGAGTGAGTGAGAGGGGGAGAGAGGGAAAGAGAAGGAATATGAGATAGGGGAGAGAAGTGGTCTACTAGACAAAGATGGGAGGAGAGAGAGGGAAGAATATATAGAAATAAAAAGAGTGAAATACCAAGACAGAATGTGTGATGTGGGAGGGAGTAAGTGATATAGTGAGGAAGTAAGGGGGAGAGAGAAGAGAGAGGGATTAAGATATATAAAAAAAGGAAAGAAGATATAATGAGACATAGATAAATATGTAAATGAAAATAGAGAAAAAGAGGTAATGAGAGAAAGAGAGAGATGTAGGAGAGAGGGAGAGATATAATGAGGGAGTGAGGGGTGAGAGAGAAGGAGAGAAGGACATAGATAGAATAGAGAGAGACAAATGCAAATGGACATAGAGAGATAGATAGTGGTTGGGAGAGAAAGAGAAAGAGAGAAGGAGATACAGAGAGAGTTGATACTGGAAAGGGAGGAATAATGGGAGAGGAGAGAGAGGGAGGGAATGACAGTGGATGAAGATAGGGAGAGATAGGAAAGAAGTGAAAGAGAGGTGGAGATATAGAGTGAGATGGAAGAAAAGGGGGGGACAAATGGAGATAGTGGATAGGGAAGAAGAGGGATGTTTATGGTTTACACAAGGAGGAAGCAAGAGACAAAGTTGGATGAAAATGTTTTGAATGAGGGATTGTGCTAGAGTGGGTGGTGAGAGAGAGGAATGAGAGAAATATTGTGTGAGTGA
>Ga0181459_100168_pt1 | contig 13403 bp, 12 predicted proteins | sample InSIn2SAF170_FD_119060 | JGI IMG/M metagenome (GOLD analysis project Ga0181459, IMG submission 119060) | Clean room microbial communities from NASA Spacecraft Assembly Facility at Jet Propulsion Laboratory, Pasadena, California, USA -... ...
TGGAAAATTAAAATATTAATGTGTATTAATATAATATGGGTGAGAAAGTTCTAAATAATGAGGATCAAGCCAGATATAATATTAGCCATTGATTGGGGACTTAATCTTGGCCGTTGAATCATCAACAAGAAAAGTATAAGAGGAGGCTTGCGAGTCAGTTGCATATACACCAAGTTGATCAAGAATTTGATTTTCTGGGGCAGGTTTTGCTCAGAAATCGAGTTAGTGATCTACTGTAGCGAGGGGTAGTTTGGTAGAAGGTCGAGAATACATATTAGAGAGGTAGAGAAAGTGTCGGAGAGACAATGCAGAGCCTTGGAAGGTTGATGCAAAGGTATCCAGGATTGAGACAGAGGCTGAGGAGGCCAACACAGATGATGCAGAGGGCCAAGAGGCTGACGCAGAGACTGCATAGAGGCTGCGTAGAGATGACCCTAGCTAAAGAGGAAGCGCTGAGGAATTTTCGTGGGGCAGACTGGGAACTGAGAGGCAGATGCAGAGCCGCATAGGGTGACGCAGTCTCTGGAGAGTGAAATAGTTTCGGAAGGAAACTTGGAGGAGCTTTCACTGTCCAGCTAAGGAACTGTTTATGTTACTGTGGGATCAATCATCCAGTTTTTGATTAGTCAGAATATCTATCTCTGAGGGGAGGTACTTATGCCAAGGAAATTCTTTGAAGGGTGAGCCATTTCTGGCACCCTAGCTATATTCAGAAAACTGCATAATAATAAAACCCTCATATCTACTACACCAGTTTTCCTGCATTGGGTTTTTACGGGGATGATTGTCCAAAAATAACAATGTCCCTTGTGTGATTGTCTCAGTTATTTTAGTGTTGATCTGTATATGTGTGAAGGTTGCATTTGCGTTTATTTCAATATTTATATTAATAAATAACTTGTTAATGTAATGAACAAGTAGGAGATAATAAACTAGATAATGCAGTAGGGATTTCTAATGTGTCAGACTTAGAAATTTCCACATGGTATCAGAGCGTTGCAGATCACAGGAGGACTGAAGGCACCAACATAAATCTGAAATTTGCAGTAGTAGTAGCTGTCTCAAGAGAAAACGTTGCTCCATAGTAGAACCAACTAGAGAAGAAGTGACGCAGAGCCTGCATCATCATTTCGAGCCAGGAGGAGGGTTACTGCAAAGGTAGAAAGGGGCAGATCGGACCTACACAGTTCCTGGTCATCTTTCTTAGCCAGGAACGATCGACGCTGTGGCAAAGAGGAGAAGATTCAGCCTTTGTTGGGATTATACAGAGCTTGAAAGGATCAGTTTCTTCAGTTGCTGGGGCTTGAGAAGCTGTGGGTAGATTGTGATTTGAGGAGTTTGTGGGATGTTGTTTCTGTCAATACAGAACAATGTCTAAGGAGACAAAACCAAGGTAGATGAATTCACTACCTCGACACATTTCTAGCCAAGGAATCTAGATCCGAGTTGCAGTTGCAAGAAGGATTGGAGAGGAGTGGTTCGACAATTGGCCAGAGGATTTCCAAAAGGGAAATTAGGACTTAGAGGGATATATCCAAGAGGGAAGCTAAGACTCAGAGGGAGTCCAGAAGAGGAGATGAAATGATAGTGAAAAGACTAAGGGATTAGGACAGGTTGGACGGGGCTTCCAACTTTGTCATCTGGAAGGCCAGGATCCTGGCAGTCCTGAATTGACATCACATTAAGGATTATGCCTTGAAAACCATGGCTATCTTAGTTGAACCAACTGAGAACAAGAAGTATGAGGATGAAATGGTGATGGTGAAGGGCATGATCCTAGAAAGGGTCAAAGATCATGTCATACCACATATTTCTGAGAAGAACACATCAAAGGAGATGTGGGACGCCTTGATCACCTTATACTAGGGCTCTTTCGTGTAGCGGAAGAAGCTACTGGAGAATCAACTACGGTCATATTAGATGTAGAAGGGAGAGCAGATAGATCCATTCTTTCTTAGGTTGCAAGAGATTCAGGACCAACTTACTTCTGTGGGGTCTACACTTGATCCATAATTTATGGTTAGGACTGCCCTCAATGTAGTCTCCGAGGAGTGGGAGACATTTTTCCAAAGTATTTTGGGTAGGGTTACTCTTATTTGTTGGGAGGAGATGTGAGCAGCTCTTTGATAGGAAGATATCAAGAGAATGACCAAGGTGGGTATTAGTGGCAAGGGAGGTCGAATTAAGAAAGAGGAGGAGGATGCAACTCTAACATTTGCAGGACAACAAGGGAAGAGGAGGAAGAAGGACATATCCAAGGTTAAGTGCTTCCATTATGGGGAGATGGGAAATTATGCATCCCAGTGTCCAAGGAAGAAAAACAAGGAAGAGGTTTCTGATTCAAAGGCAACTCCAGTTAAGGCAGAGAAAGAGGTCAAGACTGATGATGATTGTGCCATGAGTGATCATGCACCTCAAGAGAAGAGGTGGGGAGACATTGAGTTGTAGTCAGGAGGACTACATGCTAGGGGAAGGCTCCTTGAGGTGCCCAAACTCTTGGATCACATCCGGCTATGGGAGCCCTTAATGACAATAGCATTATGACAGGTGTTGGGAAAAGCAAAGTGTGGTGGAGCAGCAAGGTAGGGCTAGAGTGTAGAATTCTGTAGCAGAGTAGTAGAGGTTGCAACAGTACAAGAGGCATAGAAGAGGTTGCAGCAGTGTAATGGAAGCAGAGGGAGCACGGGTTAGCAGCAGAGGAAGCCTCAACATCACGAGGCTTCCAAACTGGCCAAGATGTCAGTGTTTGGGTGAAGTCAGTTACTTACTTCTCGGTAACTGAGTTGTAGTGCAACAATTAGCAGTGGCAGTGCTATGGGTAGCATGATGCAGCATGTTGAGAGGGAGTTGCAGTACATATATGGCAGTGGAAGTGGTTGTGTCATGGGTAGAAGTACAGGAAGCAATAGTGCAAGAGATGTGAGATAGCAGTTCAAGAATCAACATAGGTATTGATGCAAAAGATCAGTGTGATGTTTCTATGGTGAAGCATTACTAGAGCACATTCCTCGCTAAGAGGGAGTGTTGATTTTTGGTAGCATCGGATGTGATATATCCATGAAAATTGTTGGAGAGGCTAAGGCACATGAAATCTCTAGGACCCAGAAATCATTTAGGGAAATTCCACTCGGATGGAGAGATATTAAAATAATTAATATTTTTAGTGAGACCCTAAGTCTAAACTTAGGAAAATTAAATTATTAATGTGTATTAATATAATATGGGTGAGAAAGTTCTAAAGAGGATCAAGCCAAATCTAATCTTAGTCATTGATTAGGGACTTAATCTCGGCCGTTGAATCATCAACAGGAAAAGTATAAGAGGTGGCTTGAGGGTCAATTGGAGATACAACAAGTTGATCAAGAATTTGATTTTCTAGGGCAGGGTTTGCTAAGGAATCGAGTTAGTGATCTGTTGCAGCGAGGGGAAGTTCGATAGAAGGTTTAGAATACATATCATAGAGGCAGAGAAGTGTTGGAAAGACAACACAAAGCCTTGGAAGGTTGATGCAAAGGTATCCAGGAATGACGCAGAGGCTGAGGAGGCCAGCACAGGTGATGCAGAGGGCCAAGAGGCTAACACAGAGGCTAGTAGAGCTGACCCTAGGTTGAACAGGTAGTGCTAAGGAATTTTCATGGGTAGACTGGGAGCTGAGAGGAAGATACAAAGCCATATAGGGTGACACAACCATTGGAGAGTAATGCATTTCTGGAAAGAAGCTTGGAGCAACTTTTGTTGTCTAGCTAAGGAACTATCTAAGTTTTTGTGGGATCAATCATTTGGTTGCTGATAAGCTGGAATATCTATCTCCGAGGAGAGGTACTCATGCCAAGGAAATTCTCTAAAGGGTGAGCCATTTCTATCACCCTAGTTGTATTCAGAAAACTGCATAATAATAAAACCCTCATATCTGCTACACCGGTTTTCCTGCATTGGGTTTTTTCGGGGACGATTGTACAAAAATAACGGTGTCCCTTGTGTGATTGTCTCAGTTATTTCAATTGATGATCTGTATATGTGTGAAGGCTACATTTGTGTTTATTTCAGTCTTTATATTAATAAATAACTTGTTCATGCAATGAGGAGGATTTGCAGTGTATTGGAAACATTTTACATAAATTCATTGATAAATTTGTTGATCTAAAGTAGTTTCTTCCTAAAGTTATTTTGATTTCTATAGATAAATAGAGGCATGTTCAATAACTTCACTATGAACATTTCCATTTAAATGAAATTTGTTCCATGAGTATGGTCACTTTGCCAACAATTGCAAGAAATTGGAGGCCAATCAAAATCTAACTCTAGAAAAGAAGAATGGAAAATAGCTGCAAAAAAATGGGAGCTTAGCTACATATCGTGCCCTCTCTCAAAAAGTTTTGTCTCAACAATCTCCAAACCCTTTAGATGGTATGCTTTAGTAAGCTCTATCCTCTCTCTCTCTCCATAACAACCACTCTAAGGCTAGGTTAATGAGATCTTATAACATTAAGTTTGAAATTTCCTTTTCCTATGTGAATAATGTGAGTCCCTCTCTATCAAAATAACCCTACATCAACCACAAAATTTGTGGATCCCCCTTTAGTCCTAATCTCTCCTTTGAATATGGAACCCCTCTATCTATCATTTATGCATCCTCGTTGAAGAATGTTTTTAAGACTCACGGTATTTGCTTTAATTTTTAATCTAGAAATTGAGCCTATAGGTTTTGTGGTAATTGCTTCTTTTTCGAAAATCTCCACAAGTTACTGGGTTCTCGAACTTGGCCATGGAAGGCATAGAAAAGGTTATCTAGGAAAATATTGAATAAGTGAAGTAATCAAACCTTAGAGGCGTAGTTTTAGCTAATGAAGGTTTTGAAGAAGAGGAGTTATAAGAGAGAATCCCAAGGTATTTTTGTCCATCTAGGAAGAAAAGTGCTCAGACTTTGCGAGAAGAGAAAGTATGCAAAAACATGATGGGATATCAGAGAACCATATAATAGATTATGTGTTTTGGTATCAAACTGTTTAGAAATCATGGGAATAAATGGCATAACAATAGGGGATTTCTCAAAATTCCCAATAAATAATGATAATCATCTTCTAGAACTTAGAGGCCTCACAAAATCTGTGTCTCCATCTATCCTCTTACTCCATGAGATGAAAATGAAAGGCAAGGAAACTATCAATATAGGAAAGCAAATATTAAGAAACAATGAACGAACTGGGGAAGATGCTTAAGAAACATTACATGGAGTGTGTATAATATGGAACTTGTATTTGGTTACTATGGATTTCTCATTAGGGACTCAAAACCAATTGTATTGAAGGTTCAAAATTCTCCCCTCTAGTAATATTTTTTCAATATTCAACTTGTATATGCTTCTCACTTACAATGATAAATATTTTTTTTGGAAAATTTAGCTTCCCTTAAAGATTCATACTTTGCATTAGACTTCATAATTGCATAGGATTTTAATGTAACAATATTTAGCTCTAAATAATGGTGTAATATTGTTTGTGATTCATTTAAATAGAAGATGGAGGATTTAATGAGTGATTGGGAGCCTTTTGATATCAAACCCTCCAAAGGAAAATATGCTTGGAAAAATAAGCGAAATGCATTAAGGCATATCAAAAACAAACTAGATAGGTTATTGTTTCATAATAATATCTTAACCCAAGATTTTGATTTAAAATTCAAGACCATCACTTTGGCTATTTCATATCATAAGCCCATCCCATTAACTATGGCCATACCCCTTTCATATTTAATAAATTGTGACTAAAATCTCAAGAAGTAGTTGACATAGTTCATGTTGCCTGGAAGGCTTGGATTCTGGGAACCCCAATTTTTATATGAGACAAAAAATTAAAACAATTCAAAATTACTCCCCAGTTTTGGGCCGAAGGCCCTTTCTCTCCTCCATTAGTAGAGATTGTGGGCCTCCAATATCAACTTGAAGACTTCATGTAACAAACTTGGATTAAAGTTCATGTAATAAAGGTTAATAAAGGAAAAATTAAACCGAGGTCATGGGACACGTATTCCAAGTTGAATGTTGGGCAAAACATAGTGATGGGAATCATTTGTGATTAATTAATGGTTATTGAAATGGGAAAAGGCATTAGAAAATGAAAAGAGGCAATAAATGGAATTTAATTATGAAAATAAAGGAAATAGGAGAAAATGAAGGTGAAGGGACACATATTTTCATGCTAAGGAAATTGGTGGAAAAATGAAGGAAAATGAAGAAAATAGAGGCATCAATAATAAAAAGGCTTCCAAGGATCAATGGCTAGCCTTTTGTCTGTTCATTTTTGGAGCTCTCATTTTCAATCTCTTATTCTCTCATACTCTTGCACACTTAGAACATTCTTTTAGAACTTAGGTATTCACGTGGATTTGGAGAAAGAAGGTAAAGGAAAGCAGGGAGCACAAGGAAACAATTGGATTAATAACTACAACTCGTTTTTTTTGTAGGTAACATGTTTCATGTGTTATTTCCTTGCTGATTTCTAGATGCAAGGTATATGCATGTGATTCTCTGGTTATGTGTTTTCATTAGCATGGAGATTTTCTTGGATTGACAATAGTTTAGCCTTGCCTTACCATTTATTGGATAACCATGGTGTTGTGGGTTTCCCACTTGTTTTCTTTTCGATTGGTGCTCTTTTTTCCTATGGCCGTGGGTTGGAACAAATGCTCTAAAAACCTTGGAATATCTTGGGTTGAGTTACTAGTTCCTAGAGTCGTTGGTTGGGATAGATACTTTGGAGCCCTTGGTGGGTTGAGTTACTAGTCCTAGAGAAGTAGTTGGAAAAAATGCTCTCGAGCCTTGGAAGGTTGTGGGTTGAGTTACTAGTTCCTAGAGCCTTGGACAACTTGGGTAGAGACTGATCTGGTTTATGTTAGTGATTTCTGGACCTTAGAGGTGGAATCACCGTGGATAAGGGTTGAGGTGGTTTGGGCTTTGGAACCTTTGGTTTTGTTTTATTTTGGTTTATTCCATGAGATCCCACATTCATTCTTAGAATATGGGGCGAGGATGATTGGATGAAAGAGAGATTTGGTTCAACCCAATCTATGGTCAGGTGGTATGTGGAAGTCCTTGACTTGGTTGGAATTTTCATATGTTAATAAGATTTATTTTCCCATTGTGATTTATGAGCACTTGTACTAGTTATCATGCTAGCTTTATGGTTGACTGGCCATGGTTTCTATGTTGATTATTTGTTGGTTATATTTCAATTATATGATGTATGCTACCTATGGCTCTTATCATGATTTGTTAAGTTATCAAATGGTTGATGAATATAAGGACTAACAAGTGCTATTGTAGCTAGCTAGAGAAGGTTTAGAGCCTTCTCGATGATTCTCTGATGAATACTACCAATCTATGATAAGATATAAATTCATGACTTGTAGCTTGCATGTTTTCCATGTGTTTGACAAAATGTTTGTTATGGATTAGGAAGTCTAGGTGAAGTTCTTGCTTCAAGTTTGAATGTTTGGCATTGTCGTAATGTAAATTATGATTTTGGAAAGTTTAAGGAAATTTTGGGTAGTGATCTAGAGGCTGACCTAGAAAGGTGGCATAGATCCCGAGACCGCATGCTCAAAACTGAAATATTTAGGCCATAACCACATGGAAGAAGGATTTTGTGTGTAGTTGGAGGCCTATAACTGCATCCTTGTCTTGTTATGCATGCGGTTGGGGTGCTAGGCCAGAGAAACAAGGTTCCAACTCAAGGATTGATTACCTCGGGTGCTCATTCAACTCCTGAGTGATTTGTAGTCCCTATAGGATGTCAGTATGTGTTCATTTTGTAGGCCCCACTTCCTTAACTAGAACTTGGAGGTCGTGTCATGTCATAGTGACACTCGTCTCATGTTTACCCGGACAAGCTTGTGAATTTGGGTAAATGTGGGAGGAGGATTTACATTTCAATTGAAAATGGAGGATACTAAAGTATTCCATCGAGTCTTGGCAAAGGAAATTTCTCTCCAAAAGAAAATTTAGTAGGCCATTAAGAATGAAGAATAATATTAGAGGATCAAATCTTAAGGCTTATGGTTGAGGGCAAGCAATTGCAACAATGTTGTTTTTTTTATAGCTAAGCCAAGGCCTACAAGGTAAGAACTAATATTAAAGATATTTTCCTTGTGGATGGTTCCAAAATATCAAAATTTGAAGAAATATAAGCTACAACTAGTGCCCATTTTGCATCCTTATTATCTTAGAAGGAAGATGTTGATCCAACCCTTGTTGAAGAATTTCCTAGAAACATTTTGAAGAAAAATTTCGATGGAGACAATTAGGTTCTTTGGAGGGATATTTTTGAAGAAGAAATAAAAAAATGTTATTTGGTGCCTTAATCATGAAAAATATCTTGGGTCATATGGTTTCATGAATTGAAATACCACCTAATAAATTGGAAAATTATTAGATGTCCAAGAGATAAGGGTGGACTGGGCATTCAAGATCCAATGTTGATGAATGGTCCTCTACGAGCTAAACTATTGTGGAGGTTGATAATTCGGAAATAATAATCATGGAAAACAATAATTTAGAAAAGAAATATATTATTTAGAGGCTCAAGGAAAAGATATATTGACTTTCTAACTAAATAGTATAAGGGGTCTCCAATATTCAAGTTCCCAAAAGCATTAATTTTAACTTCCCAAAAAAAAATCCACTATATTATAGGGAATGGTAGTTTAATACAAATTTGAACTAATATATTCCAAGGGAAACCCCCCATGTCTAAGATATTTAATTTTGAAGAATTCCAGAATTGGATACATAATATTGGGAATTGTGCTCTAGCAGAAATTTTGGTTTATAACTCTCTCTCAATAACCTAGCAAAGCTAGAACGTGAAGGCTCCTCCAATTTGAATTGGGTTGTACAAAGAATGAAATGGATCAATGGAAGAAAGGAAATTGAACACACACAAACAAATAAAATATAGAGCGCACTAATATCACGAAGACCCTACTTCTAATTATGAACAAAATAGTAGAATATTGTAGTGCACGAAATGGCTAGAATGGTGGCAGGTTATCACTAAAGAGAGAGAGATGGTAGCTATTCTAATTTGCAAAATCTAATACAAAAGGAAAAAAGAATATCCTTTTAACATAAAGAAACGTAAAGTTCCAAAACTCTATTACTTGAAGATGAAGCGACAAAAGATTTGTGGTCCCGAGGTGGTTAGTTGATACATCAACTTCTTGGGGGTGTAACTTTTGCATACAATATCTAATTTTGGTGCACAATGTCTCATTGTAAAGAAATATATGAGGAATACAACTTTTGTCTAGGGCCAAGGATTGTCATGGAAACCCAATGGCCTACAAAACATTGGTTAGGGCCTCCAAATAGGCTTGGAAGTTTAGAACCCAGAAAGTCATAGAAAAAGCACCAAGAAGATAGAGAATGATTGAGTTAATGGAAGAGGTGGGTGGTCATCAATGTCCATCTAGATAAATACTCCCCCTTAGGAATTAATGGTCTCCAGTACATCAAGTTCCCTCGCCAAACAAGGACTCTTCTATTAATTTTTGCTCCTAGTGAATCACTTGCCTTGGTGAATATGCTATCCTACTTTGACAATCCAATAAATTTGTATGTTCTATTGGTGGGTATCCTTAATTTTTGTGTCCATGATTTGATCCACTAAAACTTGAGAAATGTAGTCAAGATAAATTTCATTGGGGGAAAATTTCTTAGCCACCTCCAAGTCCTCCAATAGAGGTGGAAAATATGGTTGAAGAAACTTCACATTAATAGTAGGTGTAGGACATGGAAAAGGGGAGTACTAATTCAAAAGAATTTTCACCCATAGCCTTTGTGATTGTGTAAGGTCCATATCATAGTGGTGAAAGCTACCTATGGGGTCCTATGAAGTTCTCTTTCTGGAAATGCTACCACACCTTATTACCAACCTAAAAATTGTGTGGAATTTGATGCTAGTCATGTCACTAATCATACTTGGCATTAATTTTTCACAAGAACTCATTAAATTTTTGTTAGAGATGTTAGATTCATTCAAAAAATTTGGCTACTCTATCTACCTCATCCTGAGCATGGGAGGGCTCTGCTAGTGAAGATGTAATGGGAAAAGCTACATTAATGGGGACCAATGGCTAGAACCCCAAGCACACTTGAAAAGAATTTTGGAAAATAGAGTTGTGGAGCGCTCTCCTATAGTCATGTTGAACATATGGAAGTATTTAATTACATGCACGTGGAGAAATTGTACATGCTTAAGGTATGCACAGTCATCATGTTAACCAATTTTTTTTCCACCTTCTTGGGGGTAAAAGGAAGTCAATTTGGTCAACTTGGTATCCATCAGAGAACTTAAGATAGACCAGAAGATATCATGGAAATTGTTGTCCCTGTTTAAAATAATGGTTATAGGTGGCCAAAAATGAACCCAAACATGCACAAATAGAGTTTAGAAATGACTTAATTGTGATTCTCTTCTTGCATAGTGCTATAGTAGCCATCTTAGAGAACCAATTGATAGCCAAAAATACACAATCATTTCTATGGTTGGTGGAAGGAAAAATTGACATGTAATCTATGTAAATTGGCTCCCAAGGCTTGTCTAGCATATGTGGAAGAGTGTATAATACTTGCTTCTTTAGTGATAGTGAAGAAATTTCAACCCCCACTCTAGTTATCAATTTTCCTTATCACTCCATGCATTTAGTTTTAAATCCAAGCATGATAAAAATTCTAAAAATTTGGAAATGACAATAATTTTATGAAAACACAAATTTAGAGATTTCACAATTGCTGAAATTGTAGAAATAAAACACAACAAAATTATGACAGCCACACACAGAAAATAACATAATTATTTTTGGTCAATGTGACCTTGGAAAAACCCCCTACAACTCTCGGGGAAAACCAGTTTGAGAGCTCTTCTTTATTTCTGAAAATGCTTTTACAGAGAAACTGAAATACACAGTAAAAATTCTAGAAACCACAAATTACAACTTATCTCGATTTTCGTGCTTGAACTCTGCCTCAAAAATCATGCCAATTAGCAAACAAAAAAAACATAAATTTTTCCAACAATAAAACAACATTAAATATTGTACGACCAACCTTGAAAAACATGCCAATAACTTGTTGTACAGATTGTACAAACCCTACAAATTTCAGCAGTACGGATGCCTAGAAATTCATGCCCAAATCTGCCTCAAAATTCATGCCCTTGCTGCTGTCCCTTTTCCTCTATGTCTATGCCTTCCTCTTGCTGTATGGTTTTGCCTTGGGATGCGTGCCAATAAATGTTGCCGTTCAGAGTTGCTGAAATGTATTCTTGCTGCTCTCCTTCACTTCCTCATTGCTCAAAAATTTTCTACTTGCTCTCTCTTCTCTTTCTCTCAAATGCTCATGAAAGAATGAATTGATCTTTTCTTCTTCTCTTCTCCTTTTAATCTCCAAATGACCTTTTGGGTTACCCTAAGATCTAATGGCTGGGATTCATTTAGATCTAGGGATGAGAATAAATGTGCATTTAATTCTCACTTTCTATTTTTTAACTCACCCACTTAAATAAAGACCCACTTAGCCTTTTATTTCCATAGTCACTTTTTCAGTTTCTAATTCTTAATTGACTTTAATAAAGTCACCTTTAAATTAGAATGTAACTTTACCACTTATAAATTCACTTTTAAATTAGAATGTACATTTACCACTTATAAAGTCACTTTTAAATTAAATTGCCTTTACCACTTATAAAGTCACTTTAGGAGAAAAGTAAAAAATAAATTTGGACACTTTTCCCTAGGCCAAAGATCAAAGCCTTAGGGAACTACTTGTTCTCTGGTACCCAAATTTTAACACTCCCTCTTACTAAGGAAAGTGTTCTTCACCACTTCCATCTTGTCTCTGAGGTAGACATGCTTGCTCCGTGGTAAGGCTTTGGTGAAAATTTCCAATACTTGCTCATTTGTGGAAATGTGCTCAAGCTTGACAACTCCCTTTTGGACATAGTCTCTAATGAAGTGATACTTGATCTCAATATGCTTTGACCTGTCATGAAAAACTGGATTCTCCATGACTTTTATGTAACTATGATTATCACAGTAAATTACTGAAGGTGTCAATGCCTGACCAAATAGACCAAAAAACATCTTGCGAAGCCATATGGCCTCACAACTATCCAAACTAGCAGCCATATACTCTGCCCCAGCTGAGCTCAATGCAATTGACTGTTATTTCCGGCTCATCCACGACACAATTTCTGAACCCAACCCAAAACAACACCCAAAAGTAATCTTCTTATCTGAAGCACAACTGTTGGCTGGATAAATCAATTTTGCAGACAAGGCCAATCTCCCTAGTATCAAAAGATATCTAGAAACAAGCAGACAAGCAAATCTATCCTTCTCTAAACATATACGATTCATAAATAAAACTATAGGGTGTCTAGACCCTACCTTAAGTCCAATGCTAGTTTGTAGCAACCATCCTTCAACCGTCCAAAAGAGTTTCCTTTTGAGAACCTACAATCACAAACAAGCAAACATCAAATAACAACTGCATAGCTAATATCATAAATCATGTTCATTATGGTGATCAAGGAATCCATACAATAAACCATAAAACACAGCTTATTGAGAAAAACAAACTTATTTGTATTAACTTTGAAGTAGAAGAACCTTACAACCTTTTCAGCCTTGATGTTGAACAAGCTCTTCCTAGGGTCCGAAACAGGAATCTCCTTTACTTTGACAAGCCTTACACTCTTCCAAATGAGATCAAAGAGGTTTGTAATCTCTCCTCATAAAAGCTCAATTAGGAAGACTAAGTTCCAGCAGCATTTCACCTGAAAAATATTCAGCTTTCAACCTCTCCAGTAACCAACCCAATGCTTCATTTAATAGTGGAAAGGAAGGAGGCTACAGGTCCACTTATGAAGGGATAAAGTCCTCCTTCAAAGGGATAAGCTCCTCACATCAAGGGGTTAGCTCCTTAAGGTATGGGATGCATGAACCTTAAGGCAGTGAACTTTCCACCTCAAGATTCCTTCCAAAAGCTTCTAGAAATGACTCAAAGTGAGTTTTTAAGAATATACTTGCGCCTTTTTAACTTTTACAGGGGTCCGCACCCATAACACAGAGACAGAGTGGTCAGGTGCATAGGGGACATGACCTTTAGGTGTGGGACCACAGGTAATGCTAAGAGAAAGTGCGGAACCAGAGTTTTATAGACTTTTGAGGGCTTTCTCTTATTTTCAAGGTTTGATATGAGGAACTGAGGCTTAAGACTTGCAAAGGAGGAAAGTATGAGTTGTAATGGACTCACACAGATTGTAGAATGTCAAGGTGACAATTTTTTGTGCAATAGATTGCCCCCTAAAGTGCGAAGTCTGTAATAGATGAAGATGAAGTCTTTC
>Ga0181459_100129_pt1 | contig 13218 bp, 20 predicted proteins | sample InSIn2SAF170_FD_119060 | JGI IMG/M metagenome (GOLD analysis project Ga0181459, IMG submission 119060) | Clean room microbial communities from NASA Spacecraft Assembly Facility at Jet Propulsion Laboratory, Pasadena, California, USA -... ...
TGTGGTTTGAGAAAAGAAGTGCATGCAAAGTCTTGGTTGGTTTAGTTGGCTACATGTACTGAGAAGAGAGTTCACCATTTGGTAAGAGCTTGTGCATTTGAGCTAAATGGATGGCTACATTAGCACATCTGAATGTGATTCCATTGGGGTCATATAGTATGATTTTGCACATGGATTGGCTGTACCTCCATAGAACCAAAGTATATTGTTATGAAAAGGCTATTGAGTGCTTGGATGATGACGAGGAAAATAGAGTATTGTAGGGAAAGAAGAATCCTACATCAGTGAGGATGGTCACAACTATGCAGGAAAAGCACAATTGCAAGAAAGGGTGTGTATTATTTGCAATTCATATTTCTAGTGATAAGGTTAATGATGTTGAGGATGCAAAAACCTTCAAGAGGTACACTACCTTGCAACACTTTCAAGATGTATTCCCAACATAAATTTCAGAGTTTCCTCCCCATAGGGAAGTGGACTTTTCTATTGAGTTGGTACCAGTAGTGGCACCATCATCAAAGGCACCATACAGGATGATCACTCTAGAATTAGTGGAATTGAAGTTTTAATTGAAGAAAATCCTTGATAAGGTATACATTAGGCCAAGTGTATCACCTTGGGGTGGACCAATGTTGTTCATGAAGAAGAAGGGTGGTACTCTCAAGTTGTGCATTGACTATAGGTAGTAGAACAAGGTGATGATCAAGAACCTGTATCCATTGCCAAGGATTGATGACTTGTTTAACCGTATGAAAGGAGAACTAGTGTTCTCAAAGATTGATTTGAGATTAGGATATCATCAGGTACGCATCAAAGAAGAGGACATCTATAAAAAATAAATCCGGACCAAGTATGAACATTATGAGTTTGTTGTGGTTCCTTTTGGTTTGACTAATGCTCAAGCTACTTTTATGTGCTTGATGAATAACGTGTTTCATCCTTATCAGGACAATTTTGTTATTGTATCCATTGATGATATATTGATATATTCTAAGAATGAGGAATACCATGCCAAACATTTAGAAACAATATTAAGATTGCTAAGAGAGCATCAATTGTATGCCAAACTTAGTAAATTCAACTTCTTTTAGACATAGGTACATTACTTAGGGCATGCTGTTTCGAAGGGAGGCATAGTAGTGGATCCAGAAAAGATAAGGTCTATCATGGAATGGGCAACTCCTATAAATGTAAATGAAGTTATATCATTCATGGGGTTATCAGGTTACTATAGGAGGTTCATCAGGAACTTCTCACGAATTTCCTACCCTATTACATCTTTGAAACAAAAAGGAAAGAAGCTTGAATGGATTGAGGAGTGTGCATCTATTTTTAAGAAATTGAAGAACTTGATTACAAATTCTCCAGTCTTAAAGATTGCATATCCAGAAAAAGAGTTCGTGGTGTGCACAAATGATTGCAAGATAGGAATTGGTGGAGTGCTGATGTAGGAGGGACATGTAGTATGCTACGAGTCAAGGAAACTAAATGAGCATGAGTAGAACTATGTGCCACATGATTTGGAGTTGGAAACTATTATTCATGCACTAAATATGTGGAGACACTATCTTCTTGACAAGATGTTTGTGTTGATGAGGGATCACAATGGGATGAGGTATCTGTTTGACCAACCAAATTTGAATGCGAGGAAATATAGATGGTTGGCCATGCTTAGTGAGTTTGACTTTAAGATCAGGTACATTAAGGGAAAGGAGAAAAGGCTTGCAAATTCTCTTAGTAGGAGAGTGCAATTAAACCATGTTGCAATTGTGATATCGTATGGGACAAATTTACAAGACCGGATATTACATGCATGATAGTAGGATGACAAGTATCAACAACTTAAGAACATGTTACAACAAGATACAAGTGATCAGGGTGTGGATTATCATCTCATGACAAATGGCTTGGTAATATTTAGGGACGAGATATATGTGTCAAATGATAGTGAGCTTAAGAAGCTTATATTGAGGAAGCTTTATGTCAAGGCATATTTTGGTCACCTAAGATATTTGAAGACATTGAAAGTTGTGAAGAAGTTCTAGTATTGGCTGAATTTGAAGAAGGAAGTGGCAGAGTTTGTGGTTAGATGCTTGGATTTTCAGTAGGTGAAGGTAGAGTGTAAGCACCCAGCTGGTTTGTTATAGCCTATTTCGATTCCAGAATGGAAATGGGAGGTCATTTACATGGATTTTGTTACAAGTTTTCTGAGGACATCAAAGGATAATGATTCTATCATGGTTGTGGTTGAGTAAGGTAGCCCACTTCATTCCAATAAATATTACTAATTTAATTAGTGAGGTAGCTCAGATATTAATCAGGGAGATAGTGAGATTACAAGGTGTTCAGAAGAAGATTGCATTAGACATAGATGTTAAGTTCAATTCTAGGTTTTGGATGGAGATATTTGTAGGTTTGGATACAAAGTTGTCCTTGAATACATCTTATCATCCACAGATAGATGGAAAAACAAAGAGGGTCAACATGATACTGGAGGATATGCCGAGGATGTATATTATGCATCAACAATGGAAGTGGGAGGAGTATCATCCACTAGTAGAGATTTCTTACAATATTAGATATTAGGAGACACTGAGGATGAGTCCATTTGGGGCACTCTATGAGGAAAGTTGTAACACTCCCATCAGTTGGAGTGATCTAGTGAACAAGGTACTTATAGGACTAGGCATGTTGGCAAAGATGGAATAGGAAATGCAAGTTATAAAGAAGAATTTAAAGGAAACACATGATACATATAAGAGTTATGCAAATTGAAACAAGGCATTTAAGGAGTTTCAGGTTGGGGAATATGTGTACTTGTGCATCAAGCCCAAGAGGAGCTCCTTGAGGATTGGATCGTGTGCCAAGTTGGTACTTCAGTATTGTAGACATTTTGAGATCCTTGAGAGGATTGGACTAGTGGCCTATATACTTGCACTGCCTCTAGCAATGAAAGTCCACGATGTTTTCCATGTTTCATTGCTTAAAAGATATATAAAGGATGTTGATAATGTGATTGATTGGTCTGTATTCTAGGTGGAGCCGGAAGGATAATTCCAGCTGGAACCTCAGTGCATATTGCAGTAGAAACAACTCATGTTCAGGAACTAAGCAATCGAGCAAGTTAAAGTACAATGGAAGCACTTTTGGCATGATGAAGCTACATGGGAGATGGTTTATCAGATGCGGGCTATGTATCCTTCATTATTTTCACTGGAGGTAAATGAGTTTTTGGTATAAGTACATATTTATGTATGGTTGTTGTTTTAAATACTGGAATGAGCTATGTTATAAAGCTACAATAAGAAGTATGGTTGTCATGTTGTCATGTTTGTCATGATGGTTTTTCTTTTGAGTAGGCTATTCATTGTAAATACTATGTCAAGCTAAGTTATAAATCTCCACGGAAAATATATTTTTCTTTCAACGATTTTGCTGGTCATATGTATCATAGAACACTGAGGATGGTGTTCCCCTGAGGGGGAGGGGTATGTAATATCCGTGGGTTAAAATTTCATGTAATAAATTTAATAAAGAAAAAATAAGACCAAGGTCATGGGACACATATTCCAAGTTGAATGTTGGTCAAAACATCATAGTGGGTGTTCATTTCGTTATTATGGCTAAGGGGAAATTGATAAAGACATTGAAAAGGAAAAAAGACATTAATTGGCATTTATTTATGAAAATAAAGGAAATTAGGAGAAAAGGGAGGTGAAAGGTCACATGTTTCATGTGAGGAGGAAATTGAAGGAAAATGAGGGAAAATGAAGAAATTAGAGGCATGAATAATAAAAAGGATTCAAAGCATCAATTTGGGGCCTTTAGTCAATTTAGTTTTGGAATTGGTTTTAGAGAGGAGAAGAGAACCAAGAGGAGAAAGAAAGAAAGTAAGCAAAGGAAGGAAAAGGAAAGCAAAGGAAGCAAGGATCAAGCAAGGAAAGGTTGGATCAAGCATCTTCAACGAGAATTCTTCCAGGTAACATGTTGCATGTATGATTTCCTAGCTGGTTTTGGTATGCATGGTATATGCATGTGTGTATTTGGTTCATTTGTTGTCATTGACATGGGTTTTTTTGGGTATGATAATGGTTTTAGCCTTTCTTTGCGATTTACAGATAGCCATGCTGTTGAAAACACAAGGAATGTGAAGAGACATATAAGATAAAACAATGAATTTCATTTACTATTAACATACATAGATGTACATTTATAATAAATTCTTGTGACTGTTTGATTCACCTTCCAACGTCTCTTGAACTCCCTTTGACTTTCAAACTTCCACACCTTAACCCTTAGCGGATTAGTTGTTGAAAATTCCCCCCTAAATCTAAAGGGGTATGTATGAGTCCAAGAAGAGAGATGAAATACAAAATGTGCAAAAATGCATGGCTGCACCAGGTTGAATGTGCTCTTTGAGATGTTGGTATAAGGTGGCGGTTGAAGGATGACCACCAACACTGGAACACTTAGTGCTATTCGTGGAACTCTTACAAATATTTCAAGAAGCTGAGGTATTTTGCCAGAGGAAGTGCTCCATAATGCTTTGAAGAGGGATGCCTACAACTTGGAAGAAGGGAGGTCTACAACCTGCATAAAAAGGGAGAACCTCAACCTAAAAATGGAGGTCTCAACCTATGGTGGTTTAAGGATGACCACCAACTCTGGAATGCTTAATACAATTCTTGGAACTCTTCCAAAACTGGCAAGAAGTTGAAGTCTCCTGCTATAGGAAGTGTCTCTAATTCTTTGAAGAGGGAGAAGCTCAAATTTAAAAGGGAGGTGTCAAAACTTCATAAATGGTTTAGGTTGACCACCAACCAAAGGCATGATCAAGGGCATCTCTGTCTCTAGATACAACTTTGAATATGGCATGGAAAGTTACGGCTCTGGCTCGCTTGATGTGGCTTTGAAACTTGTATATGACCATCACTTCCCCCCTGCCAGATATAAGCTGAGAAGATGGAGAAAAATCAATCGTAATATTTTTCAATACTTTAAACAAATTCTATCATATGACTGAAATATATTCTTGTCTGTTGAAGCCCATTTCCAAGAAGTGATCCATCCAAAATGAATCTTTTTGCTTGTAGTAGGCTTGTTTATGAAGCATCTATTTGAAGAATGAGTCATTTTATGACAATTCTCACATGGATGAAGATAAAAATAGTGCTGTTTCATATGGCCAGCTCGGTCACGATGTTGGCATTTACAACTTTTGGTTGCGAATGTGGAGGAGAAAAATCTGGAACAGGTGAAGGTGAACTGCCATGAAGAGACCCAACACTTTGAAATTGAATGTGCTTGGAATAGTATAAAATATGAAAGGACAATTCCTTGTCATATCCAAGATTGGTTTTTTGATTTTTATGGACAAGCTCTTCCCAAGGTTTGATAATTGGCTTGGGAAGTGCAGACTAAACCTGTACATCTTTCTGCACATCTGCTCCTGAAATGGGTACTACATTTTTCATTTCTTGTTACTGATGGGAGTATGTCTCAATGTTACTAATTTCTCCACTTGCTGGCTACTGATGGGTGTCATGATGCTTATGCTATTATAACTCATCTTGCTAAAGATGAGACTCCAATTGCAAAAATTCAATGTTTTCTTGTGCAATTTGTAGGTAGGTCACAATATGAGAGAGAGTGTCTTTACAGATTTTTACCATCCCACCAATAGTGGAATGCATCAAGGTATTCAATAACTCTAATACATTAATAATTTTATCCATTTCTCAATCACGAGAATCAAAAGCTTCAATGTAATGATCCTTAATAGGAATACAAGTGATAACAAGAAAATAATACATACAACAAATTACAAAAACGAAATATTCAGCAAACACCCATATAAAAGCTATAAATGGAGAACTTCTAAGCCATTTTATTATATTTATGCAAGTCAAATACAATATATGATGGAATGGTGCACTTGAGCTTGTCTAAAAGGACAAGCAGGACCAAACTCACGTAGGAAAATGGTTGAGCTGAAGGCTTCCTAGCTATTGCACCAATCTGCACTGTGCTACCCTGGAAACCACTGCTTTGCCAAAGTTTGAAAGGATGGAAGGTGCGCTGAAAATACCCATAAATTTATACAATTTTAACCTTGGATTCCTTGGTCAAAACCCACAAAAACCCAGAAATGGTTTGGCCTGATTTGGACTTTCGAAAATTGATTCCCAAAGGCACTATTCAATCCCAACAATTCTACACTGCCTGCTACAAAGATACGACTTAAAACCCCACCTAAAGTGCTCAGAAAATTATGAAACTTTAGATTTTGGATCCTTATCAAAAACCTAGAAGACCTAGAAGGGAATTTCTCTGGTTTTGAATTTAGATTTTCAGCCTCCTTGGAGCCTCTCTCCAACTGCAACAACCAAATTCGACTTGCAGGAAATAGCTTGCCAAGTCCTCTGAAAATACCCCTAGAACGTTGGGTCCAGATGTACTAACTAACTTGCTTCTCAGATGGCCCTTGGTCTATATGACTGCTCTCCCAGCACTACAAGTTTTCTACTACATTTGCCTTTACGCTAATCGCTGCGCTAGTCTAGCTGGCTGCTACTCCAATAGAGTTACCCTTTCTACACTGCCTTCTCAACTCCCGGCTCTCCCAGCAAGCCGTGAATCCCTTTGTTTGTCTATTCCAAACTCTCCCAGCAAGATGTGAATCCCCCTTGCTCATTTCTAACCCATCCTACGTGTTCTATGGCTGCCCAGGAATACACAGTTCCTCCCTATGTTGACGACTGAAGTGTGTGACTATACCAGAATCCTTGGAAACTCTTGTGTAATAACCTCCCTAGGGCGGGCATAGATGGTTCCTCGAAGAAGAGGTTGAATCTTCCTTGTGGAATACTTGTGGCTAAATAGCCGGTAGACTCATTGAACATCAGAGCGTACAAAATGAGTTTGTTTGTCAAAATAATCAAAATGCTCGAAAATGAGAGCTCCATCCCCTTTTATCACCTTGGGCTCCCTTAGCCTCTTATGGGCCCCTCCTTCCCTTAACTCTAATTCCCTCCAACATCCTCCTTAGCCAAATCTGAATTATGCATGGGTGGTCTCCACATTCCACTAGCTGCCAAAAATAATTCGAATTGCCTATAGCCCCTATGTTTTTATATGTGGGGTTCTCCTCTTAAACCAAAATTGCTGCCAAAATTGTGTAATAGCACGCGGCTACAAATGGGTATGAGAAAGGAGATGACAGTCCTTTGCTCCCAAATGTTGCTTTCCCGTAAGCAACCTCAAATTTGGGTGCTCCAATATGGGCTCACCCTCCTAGGTGGCATCTTGCTCCGGCAAGTTCTTCCAACACCCCAAAAATCGCTTGTCCTCAAGAAATTCCTGGACGAGCATCCTCTCTAATTGTTGCTCCTCACTATCATTGTAACATGTGCCAAGGTCCCAGATGTGCCACTGAATCATCCTTGGCCTCAACACTGTTTGATATGAAAGAGTCCTTTAGTACGAGGATCCCTGGCCATCATGTCCAACATGAAAATCCCATCGCTTCACCCACTATCTTGCCCGGTGCAAGTACTAGAAGTCCCTTGCTCCATCAGTGACTCGCTAAATCCAAATGGAAGATCTGTATGATCTCCCCCTACAATATTCGATGCATCCCTAAAGGTTATTGAGTTGTGATGCCCCAGTTCCCTGCTAGTCCCGAAGTGGTGCCACCATGTTGATGCTGCACTACTCTGACCATGTCATACTCCCCATCATGCGCAGACAATATCCTGCTCTCCTGGAACTCGATGGTGGAATACTGAAAGATGCGAGACACATCCTTCCTGGGAATCTCCTTGGAACCAAGGCCTACCCATCCAAATCTAACTCTGAACCTATGCAACAATAAAGAATGTCTACCTCCCCATATGATGAAACCCTCTATGAACCCCCATGTGTCATCCCAAGAGTGAACTATATCACTCTCTGCCACGACTCAGCTCATCATGAGTGATATATCGATCAATTAAATCACTACATACCATAAGTAGACCTACTACGGCATATCCCTAACAATCGATGGAATCCCTTTGGCCCTCATCTCTAGTCCATGTATGCCACCCATATATAGGCTCCACACATCATGAACTAATCTGAGGCATGCTAAATTGTCCGGTGCCTACCACTGTGTAGTACTGATGACCACTAGAAACCACGTGCACCAAATAGCTACCCCATGAGTGCAACCAGTAGATGGGTATTTGATACATGCAATCGAATAAGTGTATGTGGATACATACTGCTCCTGCCAACCATCACCATTGGTTCAACTACCCACCCCTTGGAGAATATGTCGATAGAATTCCAGGATACCAGATACATGATAGAAAACTATCTTAGCTGCACATGATATCCTATGCTCATGCATGGTCAAGACATGCCCTGTGGAAAGAGTGAAACATGTCTCCCCCATGACTAGCTCCCCAGGCATAAGATTAGTGATGAATGATATGGCATCCCTATCGTTCATCACCTCATACCTTGACCTATGCATGTCAACTTGCACAACAACTCGATGCCCCCACTGAGAAGTCTCTCCTCTATCACACCAAGTGTCATCCAAATATCTTGGGTGAGCTCCCCATCCCTTGTTGCTCACGTCCAAAGTTTAAAAGGACAACAACCAGATCACCCTTTCCTATAAGTGACGTAGAAGAGGGTCAGGGGTGTGAGTCCCTATGGATACCATAAAGTATCACTCATCTATGTCCCCATCGATTCTGGGTGAACTACACCCAAAGGTATTCCTGGTATCTCCGTCCATGGGTGTCCTTGGAGGAAACACTCCAAGACCTCATTGTGCAACACCATACGCCTCTACATACCACTGATCATCCTAGTACTCCTAGACATGCCACTATACACCACGACCTACCCCTGTACACTGCGGGATACCCTTGTCTGCAATTATGCCATCCTGTACCATCTTGCTTCCTACCTGTGTTACTGCACCTATCACTCCCCGCATGTACTCACTGCGATGTGAGGCACTCCCACTCCGCAACACGGTGAGACACACTATGACACACCACCATGCATATCCATGCCCACCTGTAGGCCACTGCTCAATGTTATATGCTCCCACACATCCTTGGATATGATGGCCTAGAGCTGTGTCTATATGTGTTAAGCCACACCCAATCAGTATCATCACCTCCACCATCGCATCATCATCCTTGTAGATGAATGGATCTTCCTCCAAATCCCCCCTTAGGGATATAAGAAGTGACTCTCCTTATGTGTCAGCAGTGATGCCACCACTGCTCTGCTCCTCTGCGTCCTCTATGCCTTGCACAAAAGTGAAGAGCCCCCAAATCCATGTAAGGCATCGTCTGGTGGCCTATCAAAGCCACCTCCTTCGACAATCTCCTGCGAGAGTATGATGATCACCCAGTGATCTTGTGTACAAATGCCATACCAAGAAAACCAAAAGAGTCTGTTAATAAATTGATCAACCCCTGGTGCTGATCGAGAGTGCCCTAGCAAAAGTGCATGCTCAACTGCACCATCCTGATTGTAGTCAACTGACATACACGGGAAATGATAGGTAGTTCCTTCCAGATCCAAATGCCAGTGGGGGCTTCCAGCATCCCCAGTACTTGGAAACTCCTACTGAGCTCCACATGGGTCCACTACCGTCTCCATAGTCCATCCACTGCATACCAACTCAAAATCTCTCGCCAACCAACCCTAGGAGAGGGATCGAATGCACGAACTCTTGCACATAGAAAAAACCCAACATTAGGATGTTGCACCCTATGCAACTCCGGTGGTCTCATCTCGCTATCTCGGTCAATACATACAATCTGACTAGGTAGATCTGTCTCCCTCTGTCCAATGGGCCATGGTAACCTAACAATGCTGCCAACCTTGCCCATGTATGTCCGAAGAGGGCCAATCTCACACTCCAATGTGAACTCTAACTGCACCAATAGGAAATCCAACTTCTCCCCAACTTGAGTCAATTTTGTCGTGGATTGATGCCCTCCAACTCCTCATTCTGCTGTAGAATCGCCTCTCGCACTAATGCGACCTTCCTTTTTAATGCTAGAAGGTTGGCCTGAAACTGATGGAATTGTCATGGGCATTTATCACTTGTAAACTCGGTCACGGCTCTAGATACCTTAACAATCGTTGGTATCTAGTCTAGGGATGGAACCCCCTCAAAAAATGGTTCTATTTGAGTAGGCTATATCCTCTCCACCAGGGTGTCAACTGGGGCTATCAAAGAGGTCTCTAATAAAGGTCACTCCTGCACCACACCAGGTATATCAATGTGCTCCTCACCATCCTATGGGATCTCAATATCATGCTCAACCTCCTCCTTAGGCTCATGATATCTAAAGCTAGGTATCCTCCAGCAAAAGTGCCCCCTGGCCTCACCCTCTAATTTTCTTTGTCCTATCTACTCCTTCTTAGGAGATCTTGTGCCTTTATGTGGTCAAATTTCCCCACATGATGCAGATGGTTGCACCCCCACGACCTGCTCACCTCTAACATCTTTGTTGTAAGGGTGAGGATGGGTTTGGTCAGTCACCCTCCTCAACTAGGCCAACCTCTCATCGTCCCAATGAATTCTACCCCAGAATTTCTGCATACTGCATTTCCCTTGAGCCATGGGTTTGTCTCTCGTTTCACCCGTCACTGTGCACTCATACCCAAATCTTCCATGATATTTTGGCTAATTTCCCACAACTAGGCCAAGATCATGATTTGATACCATTGTAATGGTCCTTAATAAGAATACAAGTGATAGCAAGCAAATAATACATGCAACAAATTACAAAAACGAAATATTCAGCGAACACCCATATAAAATATGCAAATGGAGAACTTTTGAGCCATTTTATTATATTTATGAAAGTCAAATACAATAAATGATGGAATGGTGCACCTGGGCTTGTCTAAAAGGACAATAAATACCAAACCCAGGTAGAAAAATGGTTGAGAAGAAGGTTGCCCAGTTGTTGCACCAATCTACATTATGTTGCCCATAAGCTACTACTTTTTTGAAGTTCAAATGGATGGAAGGTGCACTAAAACTACCCAGAAATTTATCTTCTTTTAACCCCAAACTCCTTGGCCAAAACCCACAAAAACCCAGAAATAGTTTGACCCAATTTGACTTCCCAAAATCGACCCCCAAAGGCACTATTCAATCCCCAATAATTCTACACTACCCGCTGCAAAGATATGACTTAAAACCCCATCTATTGTGCTAAGAAAATTATGAAACTTTATATTTGGGATCCTTGTCAAAAACCTAGAAAAACCCATAAGGGAATTTCTCTATTTTTGACTTTGGATTTTCAGCCTCCTTGGACCCTCTCCCCAGCTATTACAACCAAATTAGACTTGCCGGAAATATCTTGCCAAGCCCTCTGAAAATACCCCTACAATGCTGGGTCCACCTCTACTAAATAACTCCTTGCTTCCTGGATGACCTTTGGTTCGGATGACTGCTCTCCTAGCACCACGAGTTTGCTGTTATAGTGGCCTCTGCGCTGACTATTGCGCTGGACTAGCTGGCTGCTACTCCAACAGAGTTGCCCTTTATATGCTACCTCCTCAACTCCTGACTCTCTTAGCAAGCTTTGAATCCCTTTGTTGGTCTATTCTTGACTCTCCCAGTAAGCTATGAATCCCTGTTGTTGATTTCTAACCCATCCTGCGTGTTCTCTGGCTGCCCAGGAATACACAGTTCCTCTTATGCTGATGACTAAAGTGTGTGACTGTACTAGACTCCCTGGAAAATATTTTGTAAAAGCCTCCCTAGGGCATGCACGGATGGTCTCCCTAAGAAGAGGTTGAATCTTCCCTGCGGAAGACTTGTGACTAAATAGTCGGTAGACTTGTTGAACATCAGAGCGTAGAAAATGAGTTTGTTTGTCAAACTAATCAGAATGCTAAAAAATGAGAGCTCCATCTACTTTTATCACCTTGGGCTCCCTTAGTCTCTTGTGGGCCCGTCCTTCCACTAACTCAAATTCCCTCCAAAGTCCTCCTTGGCCAAATTAGAATTATGCATGGGTGGCCTCCACATTACACTAGCTGCCAAAAATAATTCGAACTGCCTATAGCTCCTAAGTTTCTGCGTGTGGGGTTCTCCTCTTAAACACAAATTGTTGCCAAAATTGTGTAGCAACACCCTGTTACATATGGGTTTGAGGAGGGACATGACATTCAACTAGAATTGCACTACTATTTACATAGAAGCATTATGCAATTCCACAATTTATAAATCCCTACAAATAAATTCACCTTAAATTCTGCTTGATTTTTGACAAACAAATTTTAACAATATTTGTATGCTTACTAATAAAATCTGGCTTCCTTACCTGAGACAAAGGCATAATATCACTCAATCCGTCTCATAAAAGTATCCATACGAATCAAACAGAAGTCAGATTGATTTAGTTGCTCGAAAATGCTAACTATGAGATTGACAGAAGAATGAATGGCTCAAAAATCATTTGGTTAAGAGCAGACTTCTGGAGCAAACTAGAAGATTGAGAGTTTTAGCATGGAGAGTGAATAAGGCCAACACCAAGTGGGAGTGTATATGTTATGAAAACTTATGTGATTCAACGCACATAAAAATAATATGCAAAGTCTCCTTATGCTGCCATTGGATATTTGAAATTAGATCTTTGAGATACTTATATTGAAAGCTTCCTCCGTTTTAACAATATGCAAGCTAGCATATTAATATTACTTTTGTTAGAGTCAATTAATTTATTAGTCGAAGGTCTTCAAAAATTCATAGTTTTTTCTATCATACAAAGGTTCAAACTCACAAAAATTTTCACTATTATGAGTTTGACTAACCACTGCATGGGAAGTCACTATGAAAGTGGTTTTTCATTTGGTCATCAAGGTATTTATCATTAATGGGAAGGGGTGTTTGAGTTTGAAAGCTTTCATTATGGTTTTTGAGTTGGAATTTTGGGGGTTTGTATATATATTTTGCCTATGATCACTATTGTCATAGTCTAGGGGGGTCATTACATGGGGTTTCAATTTATCAAAATTTAAAACCATAGCGATCAAGTTTCATTTGTTAAAATTTTATAGGTCTGTTAGTGGTGTCTATTATATCCCCGTGTAACCATTCCCATGTCCGTCATTCATGATTTATCATTCATATTTATGTACTCCTTCCATGTGACATTTATCATCATTTCATCCCTCAAT
>Ga0181459_100114_pt2 | contig 13215 bp, 8 predicted proteins | sample InSIn2SAF170_FD_119060 | JGI IMG/M metagenome (GOLD analysis project Ga0181459, IMG submission 119060) | Clean room microbial communities from NASA Spacecraft Assembly Facility at Jet Propulsion Laboratory, Pasadena, California, USA -... ...
GCAGTAGTAAGGACGGAGGAAGTGATGAGATTTAGCACTTAAAACATTGTACTAGTACTTGGTTTTGTGACAGACGAATAGGTAATCGGATAATCATTGTACCAGTAGTTTCTGATGTCACACATCGCCAATCAGCAGTAGTAATAGCCTCGATAGTGACAGAAAGACCTCCAAGACGAACTAACCAATCGGGTGGCGGTAGTGAGGTGGATAGGTGACTATAGTCACCTGCGCATGACTAGACCGACTAGTCTATCACGTGATAGGCTGTGGCCTAGACGACCTATGAAGAACACTGTGATGTACTTGTACTTGAATAGCAATCTATAGTAGCAAACAATCGTGTGCACCTTAAGACTGACGACATTTTACGGATTGCTGCATTGTTGCCGCGCGATGCTGGACGAAGAGATCACCTCCGTGATCGTCTTCACCTGTATCACCGGCGTGCTCATTGTCTTCCGGTGCTGCTACCGCTGTCACCATGTTACAATGGTTCTTTATAATTACCTTCTCCATCATTATTATACCTATAGTAGCCAAATACAGACCTCTTCACACGTAAGACGGCGCTATCTGGACACAAGAAGGTTTTGTGCTGATCTCGGCGGACAGATATTGGGATCCGGATCCGGATGACAAATGTGAGTTTTGGCATACGTCGACCCTTTAGCAATTTGTAGTCTGACAGGGACTTGATACTCTATCAGACCAGTGCTGAATGGCTGAAGGGAATCCTTTAACCGTGGCTGCGCTCAACATCATCACGGATGTTGCTCTACTTGTGTTCTTAATCCCGCTGATCTGGAAGATGAACCCATCGTTTCCAAAGTATGTGTTTTGTCTCCCAGCCGCACCTCACAGACGGTTATAGAAGAGATAAGCAGAAGGTTATGCTAGCGGAACATCTATTAGAAAGATCCAGCTGACCGTTGTCCTCAGCGTCGGTCTGCTTGTTGTGGCTGAAGAAGTCATGGGCCATGAAGAAAAGCACTGCGTACAACCTGTTTTTGGGTACAATGCGAAGCTCTATTGAAGCGTTCTTAGCACCGGGTGAAGCCTTTAACGGAGTCCAATCCCAATTTTGAGATGTCATCTCGTGCAGCGTCAAAGATCAAGACAAGCAGTTGGGTCATCTCGTAGCACAACAGGACTGACTGCTCCTCTGCTATGGTGCTGTCCGGTGACAGGCGCAGCAATGAGCATCGCGTCTCTTCGGTACGTCCGAAGATGTTTTCGGAAAACAACGCCCGAAAGCCAACCGACGCGCTCTGCTCCCCGAGCCGCTCGACGACATACGGCACCACTTCGGGCCGCGACCAGCCATTTGGAAGACGGCACGAAGAGCGGATCGACTCGGAGCTCAAACCGACAGCCCAGGTCGCACAATGTCATCAGCGGAGTGTTCCCCTCGACCTTGGCACAAAAAGACGGCAGAGGCACGTTTAGTCCACTCCTTGGCGACATTTCTTGGCGTCAGTATGATTTGTGGAAAATCCGGCGTGAAGAGTCCCGATGAGTAGACAGACGTTTCGACCCCGCTGTGGTGCCAGACCGGGTGCCAAGAGCACGGAGAAGGCGGGATGTGACCCCACACTGTCACCCAACGTGCATCCGTCGGCGCGGCAGGACAAGCATCGATTGACTTCTTCGTCCTGGACCTTGCTGCTGCTTGTTCTCCTGCTCCCAGAGCGTCTTCTAGCGCTGTTCTTCGCATTGTCTAGTGTTGTGGTCCGTGTTCAATGTCCCGCCAAAGGCTGCATGGACACCATCTGAGGGCATGTCTGCCGACCTCGCGAGCTATGTCTTCTGCTTGGCTTGTGCTGCATCCGAAGTTGTTCCACGAGCATCAGCTCGCTGTGATGGCGGTATGAGGCCTGCAGCCGCTCGTCATCAGCTGTAAGTTACACTCTCGGTAGCGCAGAAGCACAAGGCTGTGCCGCTGGTCTCCCGAAAATTCCTCGTTGCCAAGAGCTGCGATGCATCTTCAGCGCAAGGGCATTTGGTTTCACGAACGGAGCTTGTGCTTTATAAGATGTGGTCGAGTGACCATCTGAGATTGTCTTGTTATACCCTCCGAACCCTCTTCCCTGCGTGTCTTGCCTTCTATCACACAAGATCCTCGATCTTTTGATCTCCATCAAGTTCTAATTTAGTCGCATTCCTGACAACGTCAACATGGGCGGCGGAGGGGGAAAACCACAGAACATCTTCAAGCTGAATCGAGGCGATGATCCTCGTGAGACTTTCAACTGGAGGCTATGGTTCGCTGTCGTCTCTTTCGGCATCATGGGTGCGGCCAGAGGTGAGTTTAGACCCTATATCCGCAAGGGCGCTCCGCGACTGATGCAAATATAGGTGTTGATGAGGGTTTGATCTCAGGCACCTTGGCCAAGTCGCACTTCGTGAAGCAACTCGGCCTGAACAAACTCAGCGAGGAAGATTTTGCCAATGTCAAGGGTAACATCTCGGCTATGGTGCAGATTGGCAGTGTTGCGGGTGCTGCACTGTAAGTCTGCGGAAACTTGCTACGGGATAGGCAGCATGGAAAGCTAATGGCAGAGCAGGGCCTTCGTCTTGTGCGACCGCATCGGCCGTCTGTGGGCTACTCGTCAACTCTGCGTCATCTGGATTCTCGGCATCGTGATATTCTTGACCAACGGTGGCCGTCTGGGACAAGTTTATGCTGGTCGCTTCATCGCTGGCATTGGAATTGGTCAAACCACAGTCATCGCACCCGTTTACCTGTCAGAGATTTCTCCAAAATCTGTTCGCGGCCTTTGCACCTGCTTCTTCTCCGGAAGCGTATACATCGGGATCATGCTGGCTTATTTCGCAAGTTGGGGAGCTCAACTTCACATACCGCACGGTTACAACTCGTGGGTACGTATGCATGGTCGGCTCTTCTTGTTGACGATACTGACACTAAATCTCCTCAGGTCGTTCCCACGACTATCCACATCATGTTCGCCGGAATCATCCTCATTCTGTCCTTCTTCAACCGCGAATCTCCTCGTTATCTCGTCAAGAAAGGCAACATCGAGCACGCCAGAGAGAATCTGTCCATCCTGCGAGGTCTGCCTGGAGACAATGAGTACGTCGACAAGGAGCTCGGCGAGATTCAGCACCAGTTGGCAGAAGAGCAAGAGGCCACGCGCGGCCAAGGTTGGACAGGATACCTCAAGGAAATGTTCCTCATGCCCAATAACTTCTACCGCATCTATCTTGGCCTTGCATCACAGCTGCTATCGCAATGGTCAGGCGCGCAAAGTATCACCATCTACGCTCCTGACTTCTTCGCTATGCTAGGCACCAAGGGTCAAAACGAGAAGCTCTTCGCGACCGCCATCTTCGGCGTTGTGAAGTTCGTCGCAGCCGTGGTCTGCGCCCTCTTCCTAATCGATATCGTCGGCCGTAAGCGCTCTCTCGGCATCGGCATCGCGCTGCAGTTCGTTAGCATGGTGTACATTGCCGGCTTCTTGACCGCGGTTCCTGAGCTTGAGGAAGGGGAGTCCTTCACACCCTCCCAGAAACACGCGAGCACGGGCGCTATCGTCATGATCTACCTCTCGGGTTTCGGATGGGCAATGGGCTGGAACAGCATCCAGTACCTGCTGAACTCCGAGATCTACCCGCTGAGGATCCGTGCGATTTCGAGTTCGCTGGTTATGTGCTTCCACTTCGTCAACCAGTACGGTAACAGCCGGGCCGTCCCCTCAATGCTCTTATCGACGTCTCAAGGTGGCCTTGGTCCTGCGGGCACTTTCTGGTTCTTCGCCGTGATCACGGCCATTGGCGGCCTCTGGGCGTGGTTCTTCATACCTGAGACGGCGGGTCGCAGTCTCGAGGGCATGGACAGACTGTTCCAGCTTAAGTGGTATCAGATCGGGCGCTTGGGGCAGAGGGATGCGCAGGCACATGATGGAGATGCGGCGCTGGAGGTAATGGATGAGATCAAGATGAATAAGATGGCGCACGTGGAGGTTTCGGAGGAGAGGAGAGGGTCGCATGGGGAGTTGCGAAGGGTGTCGCGGCAGGCGCAGGTCTAGTCAAAGTGGGCTTCTTTATTTACTGGTTCATGTGAGAGGCACCTCCTTCTCTTGTCGTTAGTACTTGGAGCTGGCGCTCGAGTGTCGTGGTTGTCTTGGTTGTTGAATCAAGTGAATCGTTGATTGGGCCTTCCTTGATGGGACCACGACCTCACATATGATTGGATAACCCTCGTCTGCATGAACAACAAATCATCTAACTTAGGACATCGTCTTATATCTCAGCCGAAAACACCGAGTCCAATTTACTTGCGCAAAGTTTCTGGCTAAGCAAGTTCCGTAGATCAAGTGAGATACTAAACACCTCAAGACATCGGCGACACGTCCCGAAGGCTCCTAGGGGACAAAAAAATCTAGCTCTCTCACTGCTCAGGATATGTGAGCTTTTGCCGAAATATACACTCCTTCTGGTGTGTCTCTTCTCCATCCATCACTCCGTCACAGTAAGACTCCCCCAAGAGCACGAACGTATCCTGTTTCTATGGACCTAAGATACATGCTACTCGAGCGCCCCTGAAGATGACAACAACGTCCTTAAAGCTAAGATAATATAGGCGGCACAGTGCCTAAGATGGTGGCAGTAAGATGGTTTAATTGGATTATAGTAGTAGTAGTAGCAGCGGAGGAGGAATTGACGAAGACTTATTACTAAAGACTGTTATTGACCCGTGGCCGACACCACTAGTAGTAGTAACAGCCTCAGCAGCGAAGGAAGGGACTCCGGAGACAAACTAACCAACTAAATAGGGGCAGCGAAGTCCATGGACATCCATAGGTCCATGGATGTCCGCCCGTGGACCGTCCACTCCATAGACGACCACCCGTATCGAACACTAATAACGCATAAGCAGCGCCTGGTTTTATGCTCCGTTATGACGCCTGCACAGCCTTCCGTCGACATTTTCCTGTACAGGAACGACCCCTCGGCTTTCGTAGGAACGATAGAAGAGTGGTCGTCCGTGAGAACACAGAAGAGACACGCATGCTGCGACCCGTACAAGTATTGCCTTCGCGTGGTTGAGGGTACTTAAGTAGGTGGCTGACTGCAAGCGTTCCCGCACAGGTCCGTTCGCACGCCCTGGCTAAAAGTGTAAACCCACGTCGACAGACCGGGCGTGGCTCGGCCACTCGTGTTCGTGCTCCGCGGATTCCAGCTGTGTTGCGGACTTTCAACGGGAGCTCAGACCGGCGGAGTCATACCACAGGTCGATGGTAGTGTATAGCGTCCAGATCCCGCAAGTGGGTTCGGTGTCCCCTATGATCTGGCCACGATCCGGTAGGGCAGCATGGTTACCTATCTTTCTTACACTACGTTTTCGTGACGGAAGTGAATTCATCAGCCCATAAAGCCGCCACCCTTCGACTACGTTCTTGCACTTGATTTGGGAAGCTCTGTCATACCAGACCTCATCGAGGGGAACAACTACGACCTGAGCCATGGCACGATAGACCGAATCCTCAAACGGTACAACAGACAAACAGTATATAGTCATACATAGAAGGTAGAGTTACGTATAAGCAAACATGAGATATTTGAGCTAGAACCTCTTTGATTCACTCATGCTCCGCTTAGACCATAGGTTACTATATAGCCATGGTCGAACTTTAGTGGTGCTATGACGCGAAAGTCGATTCACACCAGCGTAGAAAAGACGACGGCGCCACACATTCGGATGATGCGAGAGTTCTCCGACAGCGAAGCACGCAAAACGGCAATGCACGCACACAGCAGCAGAGAAGCAGCCATCCCCAGTCTGCTCGCCGCGTGCCGCGGGACAGAGGAGACGGAAACATGGGAATCGCTTTAGTACGTTCACGTATGGCTTGCGCAGTTCAACAGAACAACTGCGGAGCTGCAAACCATCGCCTGCTTTCACTGTCCCCCGTTACAACGTTCGATCCGCTTGTCGCTCTACGCCTCAATCTCGACAATTTTGATCGTCTCAACAACCTTGACATTGATGCACGTCGTGTAGATCTCCGACTTCCCCTCTGGAGGCGCTCCTACCGGGCCGGGAACTGTAGGCCAGTCCCATACCCAGTACAGCGTCTACACGCTGCCTGCCACTGCATCGTCAGGAACCATCACCTTTGTACCATAAACCGAGACCACGTCAGGGGTAAGCTTACCGGGTACAGCTCTAGGGTTAGGGGGAAGGATAGTCACATAGCCGTTCTCCTAATACCGTAGCACTATCCACCTGCTTGCGCTCGCTTCGAGCATCGGGCTGCCAGCTGTCTGGTTAGAGGTTTCCTGGCTTTGGCTACAGATATTGTGAGAAGATAGAATGACCTGATCCACTCGGTCGAGTGGAGGGATAAGGTTAGTCAGCTGTGGGTCGCTGAAGCCTAGCGCCGTTCGGAGGACTACACATGCAAACTTAGCCTTTCGTAGGTTAAGATGCCTTCTAGCTGGAAGTACCGTTTCCGCGAGGATAGCCAAGCGCGCGCGGCAACATCCCTTCGTAAGACACTAGGGAGACCTGCTCTACCCAACTGTGTCCCTGACAAAGGGGAGGAAGGCCGAAGAGTGAGAGCGCTGTGTGAGCCAGGATTCCGTGCTTCATGTTAATATTCGTGGAGGATGTGGAAGGAAGCGCTTGAGCACCTATGTACACACACATATATATATATACACACGTGCATTTCTGAGTACCGTGATCTGGTTTCCGGAGTGGTGTCGAGTGCTGGTAACGCAAAAGCTGGCACTCGACTCTCCACCTCTTGATATGCGATTCTTCGAACTGTAAACTCGACTTCTGCCTTCTCGCATCCCGGGTTCCATAGCCCTTTTCCGATTCTCGAACTATCCCCATGGGCGCGTGGACGCGAAAAATCATTTTTCGTTCTTTGTGTTACGTGGGTTTCACCGGGAAACTGAGAGGGATCAATGGACAGGGAGCTTAGTAACAAGATGAATAGCTAGTATTGATCTGACTATCTCATCGCCAGAGACGAATACCTGAGGAGCCCCGGGTTGAGTCTCCAGAGCGGGGTTTGTATGGGAGCCGCTTGGCGGCGCCTTGCCCAATCAGGCTCGCAGGGCATTCCCATGCGCCTCGCAGGGGTCTCGTTAGGGAGTTGCTGGGAGGTCGCAGGGTCACGTGACTCTATAAGCCTTATAATAGTCTAGAGGTATCTTAGTGTTATAGAGAGGAATTAGCTTAGTAAATCACTTTCTTAGTAAGCTATCAAATTAACCGAGGACTCCGTGGAGTTTGTAGTAAATAAGAGCTACTAGATACCTTGTACAGCTCTAGAGTAGACTTTCTAGGTATAAGGCTATATACCTTAAGGGGGTTAAAAGGAATAAGCCTAGCCTTCTTCTACGTGGACTTAATAATAGAGCTAGTGAGTGCCTTTTTACATACCTATTAAAGAAGAAGGAAGAGATTATACTTCTCTATACTTAATACGCTATAGCTCTGTAGGGTTTCTGCGTTAACTACTGTGATAGGGCAGACATTAGATTAGCTAACTTAGTGTTATGTGTAAGTAGCGTGGCTTGTATATATAGTACTACTAGATCTCTAGGATCCTTATCATCAAACATATACATCATAAATTGACTTGTTTCTTACACACGGAGTAGCTACTATAGCTTGCTATTGTTCTTACTTATTCTTACTCTTGCTCTTGTCCTAGGTCTTGTATCCTTAGTAGGATCTGCATACCTACCTTCCTACATACCCGTCCTACTACCGTATATCCTACTACCTTATATCCTTCCTCAGCGCTCCATTACCCGTAGTAGCCTATCCGGCTTAGTCACATTATTAACGCATAGTTATTCCCGTAACACTACCTTTATAAAATAGCGCTAATAAGGGCTGAATACCCTAATGTCTAGAGGCTAGAGGTGGTACATTAAATAAGTAGGTAGAAAAAACAGAACAATCCTATTCTTAAGGTAATATTCTAGAAACTTATAGGACATATAGCTTAAATAGCTATCTATTAAAAGCAGCCGGTAGCCGCCGTTTATACATAGTGTGACGATCTAGGTCGGAGCCCTAGACAAAGACCTCTAGCCTGAAGGGGGATGAGTTAAGGACCCTATGAACTACAGTATAGGACTTAAGAGTACTCTAACATAGGCTTAGTACTACTAGGTAGGCTTACACCTTCTTAGGGCTTTCCAAGGATATTCGGGGGTGTCGACATAAAGGCATAGGTTTGTTACTAATTAAGTTAATTACACTCGAGAGTAGATATTAAATTAACTAATATCCTCCTATAAGGTAGTCCATTGCTGTATACTATATACTTAACTAGTGTGTACCAAATTCCCTTAGTAGTAATGGCCGTTACATCTATTACGACTATATACTAGTAGTAGTGGTCGCTACGTCCATCACGACTATATACTAGTAGTAGTGGTCGCTACGTCCATCACGACTATATACTAGTAGTAGTGGTCGCTACGTCCATCATGACCATATATTGGTCATGGCTTAGTACCTAACCAACGTATTACATTAGCTATACATTCTTATTCCTATATTAAGAACGAGTGGACGTCACGTCCCTATTTCTATAACGCCTACACCTAATATATAGCTTAGTATAAGGGTTGAAGTCCTTACGTAGCTAATTAAGAGTAATCTATATATCCGTCTACCTATTTTTAAAAATGGTAAAGAATACCTTAGTAGGCGCTATATCCTTATACTAGCTTTACTAGTACTACTTCCCCTTATAAATAATAAGGAGAGGAACAACATTAGCCTTTATAGAAATATACTTAATTATTATAGTGGATTCTCAATTTCCGTCTATAATAAGTTAGTCCTAATCTAGTAGTGAAGTTACTTCCTAATCTAACCTTAATAAGCTCCTTTCTACCTAGCTCCTAGTAGTAAATGACTTTTATATACTAGTCTAAGCCTAGAATCTTACCTTTCTTGTTAATATTCTATATGTTCTCCGGTAGAATATTGTATTCTTGTAATATAGCTTAAAACTATAGAATTTTAACTACCCCTTTTAGAAATAGACTTTTAGAAAGCTACCTTAGAGAAGAAATCCTTATAGATATGTCTTAGATTCCGTAAAGTACGTTTTCTATCTTAGCGGTTCAAAATAGCAGTTCTGAGCTCCGGGTAGTAGTTAATAAACTACATAAGGTAGTTTTTTCCTAACAGGAGAGCTTCTAGATTCTTAAACTTTCTTACTACCTCTATCTACACATAGAGAAGAGGATAAACTAGCGGAAAGCTTTTAGTAGTAAGAGCTCCTACCTATTATACTACTATATCTTCTTACACCTTATTTAAGGCTATTTATAACGTGTGTGCATAGTACTAGTAGGTAGTCTTTTATCGATAACGATTGTAGAGAGTATTATACAGAATACTATATTTTTGTGTAGCCGCGGTAATACTAGGGTATTCATGCATTTTTAGAGCCTTAGAGCTTTTAAAATAGTAGATTCACTAGTCATTCTAGCTATAGAAGTACGTGGTGGAGAGGATATAGAGAGAGAAGATAAGAAAGGTAGAAAAAGGGTAGGGTTCTAGCTTCTACGTGATTTAGAAATTAATATAATCTTCTAAGTAAGATATCTCACACGGTATAGATTTATTTATTATAAGCCTCTATAGTATACTTCTCTAGCTACTAAATCTACGTTCTATCTACTAAGTAAGAGAAATGAATAAGAAGGTAGAAAATACGACCGTGTAGAATAAGAAGAGTGTCTAGCCTAGGTTTTCCCTATTCACTTCAAGAGCACGCATTTATAACGAGATTTTTTAGAAAAGCAACCTCGCTAAATTAGAGCTCTAGTATTAAAGATATACTAGCTCGAATACTAGTAGGATCAGCTAGCTACATGGTTTGTTATCACGTTGCGAAGTGCGTAGGTTTTGGTGGGGGAAAATCTTTGGTTACCCAGTGATTTTGGTTTCCCGGTGAAACCCACGTACCGCCCAGAAATCAAGGAGTTAAACCTACAGTATGCACTTCGCGTAAAATTATATAAACATCCAATAGGGAAACCTCCGGAAGTAAAGACTAAAACTACTCAGACCCGTAAAATCAAAAGGTCACCCGGCTATTACTAGGTGACTAGTCACTCATACGATTTTACCCAATGCGAATACTAAATTCGGTCTCTTTCCAGATATTAACCTTCCTTTTCATGTCTTCCCTTCGCTGGTGAAGCATTAACAACCTCCTCCGTTAGTCGTGCCAATAGTTCCTCTGGCAGAATTGTATGCCATTGCACCAGTTTAGCGTAGTTCAATCTTCGCCGGGCGCAACACGCCATCACCATTCACAATATTCCACAGCGCCTCTTCTTCCATAATCCCGTGGACGTAAGCCGGCCCAAGAAGTTTGGGACCTCTGAGGACAACTGGTACTTTAGAACCGACAAGGATATAGATATCGTCCCTCTCCCGCATGTGTCTCGGGCCCATGCCGATGCGACCATTAAGAGTGACGAAAAACCTCCTGTTAAGGCCGTATTTGAGCAAGCTTTTGTAGTAAGGTCCATACGGCGCATTCTCGTCAGCAACTCTCATGAGTAACGGCCCTCCCTCGGGTATGTAACTCAGCCCCATAGATGCCGCATCGGGAGGCAGTATATAGGTGCAAGTGTTGAGCCACCTATCGCAATAGTCTCGCCACGAGTCGGGAGCGGGATACCCGGATTCCGCAGAGGCGTTCCAAACGAGGGTGCGCCAAAATGCGTCCGCGCGATCTTGCCTCCAGAAGAGCGAGGAAGCTGAATCTATCGCTTGCATACCCCGCTTGTAGAAATCACAAATATCCATAAGAGTGGGTCCAGTGAAGCGTGGTGCTGAGGCGCAGACGTCGAATACATGGAAGACATGATCGACAGGTCCACCATAAACTGAGATTGCTGCAGGAATCTCTGCATTGTCGGAAAAAGAGAAACAAGAGCCATTGAGTTCTTCTGGTATTATATTCCCGACAGCACTATAGGATCCCTCCGGGATTTCTGCGTTACAAACTTCATCCGGAGGGTCACAAGTCCAATCCGGTACCCATGTAGGCAGATTCAAGCGTTTCGTAAATTGATTCTGAAACAGAACTGACAGGTTGTTCTCCTTTTCTAAGAAAGTCTTTGTAAGCTTAATACAGACCTCTTCTTCGGACATGGAGTAATCAGGAGCTACCGAGATGGAAGGAACCAAGCCAAGAAGAGCAAACACTTTGTCCCTTCGATCAGTTGCTTGGCGTGACCGAGTTGCCTGCAGGAGCTGCAACAATCGCTGGAAACCGTTTGTATAATCGCTGTTGGAAAGCGCCACAACCTCTTCAAGTTTCGTGATTAGTTTATAGTCTGCCAGAAGCGTCCGCCGCGCTTGAAAGAAAGGATACTGAGCGCATTCGGCCAAAAACTCGGGGAGTGTGGCGAAAGCTGACCAAGGAAGCCAAGAGTTTCCGCATCCAACCAAAGCACAGCCTTTGGAGGCTGCCAGCTCCTGCACGACCCACATCCGACGCCACCATCGCCTTTGCAGCAGCTTTTCCACAGCGATCCAGTCAGAGAGACGCGACCACTCCGCATCACCGAAGGGGGCACCAGTGTCCGGCAATTGTCCCCGATGAATGCTCGAGAGGAGGTCCATGGCCTCATTGCTATTCTCCCTCCCCTCTCCCAGCCACACAAGCACTCGAGATGCGCAGGAATATATAGCATACATCCGGGGGACCTGCTGATTCTTTTCATCATTGTCGGCTTGATTCAGGCACAGAGCATCGACCCAGAGCCTGTGCGGCAATGACGGACGATCTTCCGCTGGAGAGGGCCAGATACTGCTCGGTTGTTGTAGATGGCGAAGCGCACTCTCGAGGTTAGCTGTGACTTCCATAGTATGACCGCCAACAGCTATGACAGCTTTGGTTTGAGTCATTTCTGGATCCTCCCAGGTATAAGAAAGAGCTTCGTACGATGGAGCATCGTCAAGAGTGGTCGTTGTCAGCTTGCATCTAACTGTATCTTCCGGACTTCCCGGCTCCAGCTCTAATAACCGTATCTCCTTACGGTCTGCATCCAGACGCGTGTATGGATAAGAGCCCATTTGGTGATATTCAAGCTTCCTTTCCGTGGGACAGTGCGAGTAGTGTTAGATGCTACCACGATAGAAGAGATAAAGGAGCGCATCATTTTCAGCTGAGGGGCTGATAACGTAAGCGACGGTGTGATGATCACTGCCGCATTAAAAACCCCTGCGACTGAAATAGTTCGACCACAAAAACTGCCAATAACACAACGAACACAACCCCTAGCACACTCTAAAGTAGCCTAAGTTAGTTAGCCCGCTGTGCGCTATTATTCAATACGCGCATCGCGATACCGCCTAATAAAAGGCCACCGGTAGTAGGTAGAGTTCTTATAGCCTACTAGGAACATGCCGTAACCATCTATAACAAAGCATAGAATCTACTTAAGTACCTTAAAAAGCGCAAAAATAAGTCCCTTTTAAACCACTATTCTATAAAGTTTATCGCTAGTGTCCTTAAGTTCTTCTAGTCCAATGTTAACGTGATTCCCTACGTGATGCCCAATCCCGCGTAATGCCCACTTTTACGCGTCTTAGTAAAACATGCGAACATCGCTCTAATAATTTAACCACTTGGTGAATCAGCCTAGTATTTCATGTAGTTTACGATAAGTAGTAATAGAACTATTCTAGCTACTAACTAACTTAGAAAAATCGTAAGGGTGGTTATGTGCTACGCCTAGAGCGTAACCTCTACGAAACCGGTACCCAGCCTACGCCGCGCTATGGTAACGTAGGGCTAGAAGTCCTATCCTTCAAACTTCCATCGCCTTAAAGCTTACACCCTGAAAAACCTAGAACAGTATATGGATTGCTTACTTCCTAATAGGGGCGCTCTATAGAAGGCTACGCGTAAAGCCTCTTCTAGAGTACCCCTACTCCTTCCTCTTTAAGACCCCTCTTCTTAGGCTTAGTAGCGTCTACTTTCGCTACCCTTACTACTATCACTTCTCCTTCCTCTATAGTAGTAGCGTAAGGCTGCTTAGTAGTTTACGTATACTTACTAGCTTGTTACGCTGCTTTCTTTGCCGCTTGTTTAGCTTTTTAAGGTACTTAAGTAGATTCTATGCTTTGTTATAGATGGTTACGGCATGTTCCTAGTAGGCTATAAGAACTCTACCTACTACCGG
>Ga0181459_100125_pt2 | contig 13214 bp, 12 predicted proteins | sample InSIn2SAF170_FD_119060 | JGI IMG/M metagenome (GOLD analysis project Ga0181459, IMG submission 119060) | Clean room microbial communities from NASA Spacecraft Assembly Facility at Jet Propulsion Laboratory, Pasadena, California, USA -... ...
TGAGGTACTGCCGTCAACATCATCATCAGCTAATCCAAGACCAGAACCACTCCCCAGAATTCAGCGTACTGCCACACGTACTATACTCTCTTGCTTCATATTACTTGCGAATGATGTTGAGACGGTACTGTTGCCTCGATCGTCGGTGGCGGACAGCGACGGGCTGCGGTATTGAGGTTCCCTAGATCGAGTATGGTGAATCTGTGTTTTGTATTGTGACATGTCCGTTCCTCGGCGAGGACAGAAGCTATGGAGATGTTGGTCGCAGGGCCGTTGTATACGGAGTATTGAAGTGAGAGTAATGTGGTCCCTTCGATAAGAGTCGCGAGAGCCGCAAGGTACAGGACTGTTGGTAGCTCCAGAAGAAACGTGCCAATTCTCAAATATAACAGACGAACATCATCAAGCTGCGGGTATATCCTCATCATCGCCTTTCTCGATCCTCCTCCTCACCAACCTTCCTGGTCCTCTCTTTTCAACCCATCTTGGATCACTCCTCTTCAATTCACTCGTCCACTTGAATCTCGTGCCCTTCTCCTTGAATTCCTTCTCTTCACTCTCCTTTTGCTCCTTTGTTGCTATCGATAACTCCTTCACAGCTTTCGCTAACTCATTCACACCTCCTGCTCGAAATCGCGTAACTTTGCGAATGTTCGTCGCTGTAATATCATTCATAGGTAGATTTTCCTCCTGCTGCCGTAGCAATGCCTTCGCCGTCATGCTAAATCTGATATCCTTAGGCCCGTCCACAAGACTTAATATCGCACTCGCAGCGCTGTCATTCTTCAACGGCTCACACCGTAATACCCGCGTATATCCTCCTGGCCGGTTCGCATATCGTTGCTTTAACTCGCCGAATACTTTCGACATATATTTGCCCTCCTCGAACATCATCGCTTGTGCTTTTGAACGTGCTGCATTCGTGTCCCTTTTGCCGAGCGTTATTAGTTTTTCAGCAACACGTTGGGCCTCTTTGGCTTTCGCGTAGGTTGTAGAGATGGATTCTTCGCGGATCAAGGCGGTGACGAGGTTACGGAGAAGGGATTGTCGGTGGGCGGAGCTGCGACCAAGAGGTCGGCGATACATTGACGAGGAAGGCATGATGGTAGTCGAGAGGCAGAGGCCTCAAGATGGCCGTAGAGGCTAGCAGAACTCGTGGATGTATGCGTTGTGATGGCTAACGAAATTATGAGCGTGCTTGTAAGGAGGATTGGTCAACGTGATTGTAAAAAATGCGTTGTTGGTCCAGTGTTTTACTTCACGAACCAGCGCCCAAGATCACTGAAGTAAGTTAGGTGGAAATATTGTACTGGACGCAGGACCATCTGTTGCTATTGGATGGGTACTTCTGGTGTACCATGTACCAGCTACAGAAAGTTATGGCAAGGCTGAGTTCCATGTAGCGGAGCCTTGTTCAGCACTCCAAGTTAAAACTAGTATGGCGGAGAGGAATTTTACTACATCTAGCTGTACGAGCTGGTCTCGATTCGCCAGACACATACTACCGTGCTTATGAATTCTCCTTTCAACCGGAGGACATCATACTGCCACGCTGGAACTGCAGAACTCGTGCGCTAATGCTTTGCACAGGACAGCGATTCGGAAGCCTTTATTGCAGCCAGTCACAGTGCGTAAACATGTTCGACATATGCTATGGCTACTGCAAATGCCTCTGCGTATCGCGATGACAGTGACTGATATGAGAACCGCACCGATGGTCTTCGCTGAAGGCAGCAGAAGCCGTGACGGACACCGCCTTGATGAAGGTCTTTTGATCAATATCATTCACATGGAGACCTTGAAATGACTGTTCGAAAGTTCAAGAGTGAATTCGTGAAGTGGGCAAGTGGCTCAGCATAGCCAACAAGACCCGGCACATGTTCACGCGACTGCCTCTGCGTCCATGGTTGAAAAACAATCAGCATTCGTGTCATGGCTGTGACACCTCTCCCCATCCTTTCGTGGCTAATTTGTCCCATAACTCTTCAACCGCCTTTGCTCGATTACTGAGAGTCGTTCCAGGTCCACTTGGGCCCGGATCATTCAAAACCGCAACCTTCCTAGTGTGAGTCTTGCCCACCTCAAGTACTGTTCCACCAACATAGTCGTCTCTCATCACAAGCTCGAGCATTCGATCAGCGATCTCTTCTGGCTCAATCAAGGTATCCTTCTCTTCATCCACTCGTTTCAATTTGTCTGGGGCCTCAAGCAATAACGGAGTTCTGATGGTACCGGGTGCAACGGCTGTGACTCTAATCTTAGGCATAGATGAATCCAGAGGCGTCTCCAGACTTGCCAACGATCTGACGAATGCGCTTACAGCAGCTTTCGATGCGGCATATACTGGAGTTAGCAAGCCGGGACCCTGAGCAGCTATGCTTGAAATATGTACAATGCTACCAGGCTTGTTGTGTTTCAAAAAGTGGCTAATGGCCAGTTGAGTTGTTCGAATAGGATGCGTAATGTTGATATCCAATTGTGCATATCGGTCGCCCGTTGGTGAGTCGGTTGACGGTCTCGTTCCCGGTGGGTTCCAGAAGCTAGAGAAGAGCTACAACAGTTAGCTATCAGAGCCAACACAAAGGTAGGAACTTCGACCTCACCGGCTCATAAATACCAGCACCTGGACAAACAATATCGGCGGAACCAAACTCCTTCTCGCAGGTCTCAAACATCCGATTCAGTTGCTCCCACGCCCTCACATCCGTCTGTTGAAAGACTGCTCTAGGTGTGCCGCTGCTATGCGCATCAACAACTTCTTTTGCTTCGGGTCGGAGAGCCAAGTCCGCAAAAACAACATTGACCTTCTTCGACAGCAGCAGTTTTGCAAAACACAAATTGATCCCCGATCCAGCTCCTGTTATTATAGCAGTCTTGCCTTGCAAATTTGGTATAGCCATGTTGCTATTATTCAGAAGCTGTAAAATGCAGTTCTTTCAACTAATTCTTATGCGAGCAATTTGTGTGCTTATCCCAATGCTTCTGGCGATAATCACATCGTCAACTACTGTGGCTGACTACCGAGTATCTATACATACTCTCAACTTCGATGTTGTACTCGAGCCGAGGACGTCAATTGTACCGTCCACACATTTCTCCACCTCGGATTTGGAGTTATCGTTTGTTGTACAGTAGCACACCCGCACCAGGAGGAAACTCAAGATGGCGTAATGCTTGGTATGCTTGTGTATTCCTGAACGACGAACATTTATACAATATTGGTATTAAAGTGATTGCAAAGACGTCCAATTCACCAATATCATGACTGTATTGATGGAAAGCAAGTAGTTGTGGAGTTATCTACAGTTAAACTCTTAGGTGGTCGTAGGTAAGCATACCAAGCAATACGCCGTCTTGAGTTTCCCCACAGAGGCCGTCGAAGTCTGCTTAGTTCGGTATACACATGCAGAAGCAGAATAAATTTGAAGTTAATACATTACTGTACCATAAACTACATGTACTTGCTATCACCACTCTTCCAGTATAGAACCAAATCCTGGAAACAGTCCTGCATGCATACGAAGCTACATGTAGGCACGGAGGTGCATGGGTATATGTATATAGCATGAACAAGTCATGATGGCAGTCGCTCCATAACATACCTTAGTATTTGGCAGACTTCATGTTCAACACCACAATACCAACGATTCCGTGCTCTACATTACAACACTCACACTCTGCACTCACCAAGCATGGATAGATAGTCCCCGCCCTCTATGGCTATGCCTGATGTGTCTTTCGCGTTGTTCTTGTGCAACAAGACTCGAATATTCCAGCACCACCGATTGGAGAGCTCTAAAACCGGTGTACAATCCTGGCTATTGAATTGCGCGGGCGAATGTTAGCTATTTTCACCAAAAAAATCGTCAAGTTCGTGACTTCAAGATGCTGTGCACAGAAAAATAGATGCTGAAAGTAATATTCAAATGCTAGGAACGATTGATTCAATCATGTTCTGCAATTGCTTTGCAGAATTAGAATTACGTCTCCATATGCTGGCTCAAACCGTAGGATCTACATGTTTGAGGTCGAGAGAAGCTCGCTAGCGAAGGAAAGGGTATTTAGTCACTATATCCATTCCTTGCCTGTCTCTCCTCCATATCTTTCTGCTTCAGGTAAGGAATGAATCGAGAAAAATGCTCCCCCGCATCAGAAATGATCCCGATATTCTGTTGTAAAGGTTGGTGCGTACGCGGGAGGCCTGTGTGGTTGGTTTGATTTGAGGGTGTATTTGAGAAGGGCTTGTGCATATTTGGAGTCGAGGCTGAATTTGTTTCGTCGCTGGCAGGGACATTGGGAGTACTTCCATCTGGGGGCCGAAAGTTGCGCACGGTAGGTGAATTGCCCTGACTATGATGTTCACCATTCATTGCAGTTGCAACATCAGTTATTGATTTACGGGCTGCTGTGTTTGCCACAAAAGATACAGGCGTGCTCGCCCTCGAAACGTCGTTTGTATTCTGATTATGGTCCGCTGCGTTCGAGCCCGGCGGCAACATTGAATTCGACATCGCTGTCGGTGCGCCTCTTCGGGCACGATCTTCGCGGACGTGCCGCTTCCATTTGTTGACTAATTTGTCAAAGTTCCATCTGTCGTTAGTATTGCTCAGACCTGCTGTTGTTGTGTTGTTTGCGTTCCCAGCCAGTGCATCGAATGTGTTGATGCCTGTGCCTGCACCCAACTCCTTCTGCATCGCCGAACTGAATATGTTGCGCTCAGGTGGCCATAGTGCCATTTCCCTTGGCCACTGACAGCGTGATAGGTAGTCCATTTGTTGTTGTAGCTGGCCTGCTTCCTGCATCATGCGCGAGATACGTTCGTTGGCTTCTTTCAGCTTGTCTTGCTCTGTTTTGAAGGCACGAAGCAATTCAATAGACCATTGTTGGTATTGTTGTTCCAGCGAAAGTGAACTGTACAAGCTGTATGCATTGTCAAGGTGACGTAGGCCGTTATCGATTTGCATTTGTGTTGTCTCTGTTAGACGAGTAGCTTCTTCAGACATATTCGAGCTATTTGATAGTGAGTTACGTTGAACATGTGCGAGCGCGTCCCACTTCCATTGATCGAGCGTTTCTCGGATAACTTGACGGAGGGTAGAAAGATGTTCAGGCCCGGGTGGGTTGAGCGGAGCTGTGGTGGGTGTGCTGAACGGAGTCGACTGAAAGAGGGTTGCTGGAGTAGGAAGAAGAGCGAGCACCAAAGATGGGAATGTTCTGGTTGTTATGTCAAAGGGAAACGCTTCTGGGAGAGGGGTTGTGCGTTTTGTGGCTGCCGACACTGCATCCAGGACTTCGCGAAGGGAAAGCTCTAGAGCGCGAACGGACTCGGCGGCAGAGCTTGGTATATCAGCAGCGTAGGCCGAGAAGCTGCGCTTTGAGCCTGCCAGGCCATTTGTGGATGTGTTCGGTCCAGCTGAAGTGAGCGGACTCGCGGCAGATGCGCTAGCAGCATTCAGCGCAGGAGTGCCTGTTATCACACCTGTAGACTGCCAGCTGAGCTGGTTGAAGCGTAGATCATTTGGTCCTGCCGCTGTTTTCTGTAGGGAATCGAGAAAAGCGGGAGTTGGCACATCTGATGGAGCGGCTGGTGATTGTTGGGCAGACTTGCCATGAGATTCGGAGTGATCGTTCGAGGTTTCATCTCTTTTGCCTTTCGCGGACCGTCTTGTTATACCAGCTCTTTGTCTTTTGATCTCATTTACATCGTGCAATCCATCCGGCTTCTTTTTCGAGAGGAACTGATCGAGATGCCGACCAAGTGAGGACGATGTGAACTTTTGGTGGCAGAACTGGCACTCCTTATTCTTGACAGCCGGTGGTTTGCCTATTCCCGTTGTTTGCGCTTCGTTGTCTGACTCATGGGATGCATCTGAAGCAGCAGGACTAGAAGCCATCTCGTGTTATATGGGTGTTACCGACTGGATTAGGGGTTCAAAGACAGTCATGAACTTGTGGAACCCCCAATTTGACAGAGGACATGCTTCATGTTTACGCGACTGAAGAGATCGTTACGCGAATTAGTATACATTCAATTCTAACGTATCAACGGAGGACAAATGCCATGATCGCGAGCATCTACTAATACTGCGGAAGGCGGGATCTCCGGAGGATATAGAATGATCTTCAGGCTGCCAGGCCTTCAAGGCTACCGATCCTTTAATTCGATGTGCCCAATAGCTGGCCTACATATTCCGCGAGCGCCAGCATCTTCTCCTCTTGAAATCTTCTTCCTACCAACTGTATAGAGACATGAGCACCGTCATAGATTTCAGCATCGTAATCTTCGAAGGCTGTCTTATCATGGTCGCTAACTGGAGTGTACCCCGGTTCATATTTGTCAATGTTCTTGTCAGCATTGGTCACAGGCACTACCACAGACGTGTAATCGAGGCCATTAACCCAAACTGTGTAGGCATACCATCGATAACCCTTGGGTCGTGCGGCTGGATAAGGTGCCAGAGGACAAATAATAGCATCAATGGGTTTGCCATTTCCGGTCGTTGAGGCGGTGCTGTTCCACGCATCCAGATATTTCTTCTTCCATTGTCGCTGCGCGATATTATTCGCAGCTATATCCGACGCTGTTTTTTCTGCTTGAGGAGCGGTTCCGTAACTCATACTAACTTGCTCCGCGATCGGCTCCCCAGACAATGCAAAGGCGCCATGGACATCCTTTCCACCGTCGAAAGTCCACGTGTTTAAGGTAGTAGCTAGACCTGCGTGATGATCCGGAGACTCCCATGGGATGACCTTATGTCCAGCTTTCTCAATTGCCTTGACCACCATCTCAACTGCTCTGGCGACCGGAGGTTGAGGGTTGACAACACCATCTGTTTTGATGACGCCGAAGGTGAATTGACCAGACCCACCATTGGCGGTCTTCCAGACTTCATCCTCCTGTTCCTGCCTCCATGGCATCTCAACTACCAGAGGATCATGGAGCCAAGGCGATTGAGATAGCAAGGATTTAACCATAAGTTTCACAGATCGAGCAGTGGTCGCAAGAGGCCCCACAACTGAGAGGACACTGTTCTGGCCGTCCATAGAGTTGGCCATGCCCTCATAGGGCAAACGTCCCGCGCTAGGACGGATCCCGAACAGACCATTGAAACCGGCCGGTATGCGGATCGAACCGCCAATGTCAGTACCGAGACCTAGCGGGGACCCTCTGAAGCCGATCAACGCACCTTCACCACCAGAGCTCCCACCAGAACATAGTAAGCGATCCTTCGGATTCCACGTATAGCCAATGATATTGTTGACCGTCTCACCAGACATTAAAGTATGCGGCACACTAGTCTTACAGTACAGAATGGCACCGAGTTCTCGTAACTCGCGTACCATCTCGCTTTCATACGTGCCTTGTCGTGGGTCTTCCTTCTTGCCTTCAAACGTACCAATCCATCCAACATAACCCATTGTAGTTTCGACATTCTTGACATGGAATTGGTCCTTCAAAGAGACAGGCACACCGTGGAGTGGTCCTTTTGTTTTCTTGTGTTCGGCATAGTACGAATCGAGGGCTTTCGCATCGGCTAGAGCGGCATCGAAAAAGGTCTCGTGAAGGCAGTTGAGCTTTATAAGTCAGCTTCAATTCTCCATGCTTTGACACTTCCTCACCAGCTGATGTGCAACCGATGCTCTGTGACAGAATGCTCCAGTAACCTCCACTGCAGACCACTCCCCCGCTGCCACCTTCTCAGCGATACCGGCTGCATCCGTCTCAGTTATCTCAATTTCTTTCTGGTCCAGAAATCGTTGCGCATATGCTCCTGTCACGTCCTTTTGTTCTTCAGCAGTTGGTATCTTCGCAATTCGCCATTTCTCAGGTATTGATTGTAAAATTGCTTCTCGCTTAGCTGTAGCAAGCGACTTCCAGTCTGTAACCATGGTGAGTCTCAAGGCACGATGTGTCTGCAAGGAAGAGAACCAAGAAGTTAGTCTGGCTGAACTACTGGAAATAAACATCATCTCGCTCAATTCTGGGGAGGGGAAAAGTTGGAGAACGGCCATAACAATGCGCGAGCGCGTCGTATTTGGAATCCGGCCTTTCTTACCGATTAGGCAGGTCACTGGCAGAAGGAATAAAAATGCCTATTTCGGCAGTTGTGTTAGCATCCATGACAGAAGTGAAATTGTTCGTCAATGATTTTGCTAAGCGGTGTCAAGCTTGTCATCATATGACTGCGTTCTCATCTGTCTGATATTGAGATTTATACGCTTGTTAGAGAGCCAACTGTTCCAGTGCGAGTAAGCTGAATCATGCCCCAGAGCCGGCCAATCTTTCAACGAATTGGGACAAGTAGCTGCCAGTACTCTCGGCACGGCGTGCCAGGCATACCTTGATTGGTTTGACATCAGCACTGCATCTCCTGAGTGTAGCCTGATGATCGCTGTTTCTGTGCCGTCAGCGTTGGCAACTAAGAACAATGCATCACATCCAATGCTAATACTGATCAGACCGCGGTCGCACTCCTCGCTCACATCACGGTGCAAACTTAGTGTATCGCCTGGGGAGTAAAAGTTTAGGATAGCTGCTTGTGGATCAACATCCGAGAACACAGCATGAAGCAGGTTTGCAACATCTGCAGGGAATTGAGGTGGCACTTCGTCTGGATAGACCTTTGCACTCCAATCGTATTGTCCGCCAAGAGTCACCCACCTGAGTTTCTTCTCGAGTACTTGTTGTAGTGTGAGTGGCTTGTGAACTGTAGTATCTTTGGGCTGTAGAACGGTCTGTGGGTTTGACTCAAAAAATGACGGTTGAAGAGAGCGCCCTCGCGAGTCTGCAGACTCGGGTGGGAACAAGTCTGGCAACTCGTAATGTAGGTGTAGATTTGTTTTGTGGATGGGGTTGCTTAAGTCTCGATGCAGCAGCTTGTCAAGCAACTCTACCTGAACAGTTTGCGGAAACAGACATGGGTAGAGAAATAGACCTACCAGTATCAGAGATTAGCATTGACGATTTACATGGATGGCTCCCACCAGGCAACGCTTTGATTTCGTAACATTGAGCTTGGATGGTTGATGGTGTTGATGCTGCATAACTCGGCGCAAAGTTTTTGAAAGCTTTTGCAAACGCTGCCAACAGCTCTGGGCAGAGGGGGACTTCCAGGACCGATTCATGACAGGCTAACGCAGCAGTGTCGAGTACACCATTTTCTGATGAGAGGTTGTCAATGGGCCGTTTCTGCCATTCTTTGTACAGCCGACGCAAGTTATCAGGCGGACGGGCATGAGCATCGTGCTTACTAGCCATAATCGCCAGAGCATACTCTTTCAGGACAGTGCAGTTAGTTGCAGTAGATGCAATAGCACGAACCTGCTAAGTGTTTTGATATTGTGAAGGGTGAAGAAGGAGACGCGTCCAGAAAAATATGTACAAGAGCCGGCCACATTCATTCAGACCCAAATGGCCGGAGATTACACGAAGCTGGTGCCCGCAGCTGGCCACGTCAAGTTTGGGTGGTCGAAGTTTGAGGCTGCTGTCCAGCACATGACGCCGCGTTGTGCACCCCTGCAAGCAGGATGCGCCTACAGGACGCCTCGTTTTTGCCCGGGTGACCATTCAGCATGCCATTGACCTTCCTCACGGTATTCATGAGTTGGGAGTGCAACTATGCCTGCTCAACAATCTATCACATATAATGATCCTTAGCATCGTTATTTGTTTGCGGCAATGACCCTCCGCTTGTTCAATGCTCTTGTCTTGACTACCTAGGTATGCTCTAATGGGTTCCGAAACATATAGGCCATGGCGCATTCACCAGGCGCTTCTGGCGCAACGACCCCAACCAGTCTACGTGACTACAGAGCAAAGCTCCGACATGCGAGTTTCATAGACCCTCTCACTGCTGCAAAGTCGAAGCGAACATACTCCCTTACTCCTGTTGTGCTCGGCGGTGATGGTAACCTCAATCATGACGGACCCACCTCACCTGTTCTTGATGGTCAACTCGAACACTCTGGACGCCTTGCCTGGAAAGATGGCTCCTCAACAGTTTGGGACAAAGTTCAAGAGCATATACAGAAGGCATGGAACTTTATGTGTTCCGAGACAGGAATCGCCATATTTAAGTGTGCCCTAGCCTACTTGCTCGGCAGCATGGCTACCTTTGTGCCCGCATTGAGCCATCTTTTTGGGCGGCAGGATTCGAAGCACCTCATCGCGACCATTACTGTCTACTTTCACCCAGCGAGATCGTTCGGCAGCATGCTTGACGCGCTCAGCCTCGCTGTTGTTTCTTTCCTGTATACTTCCTTCGTGTCGGTGGTCAGCATGAGCATCAGTATGCTTTTCAAAGACGTTTTGCACCTCGTCGTATTGGGCCATACGGTCATCCTGGTCTTCTTTGTGGGTGGAGGTCTGGGATTCATTGGCTGGGTGAAGCTGAAACGAGGTGATCCTCTTGTCAACATTGCTTGTTCTTTGACATCGCTGTCTCTCATCACTGTCTTGACGAAGGAGGGCGCTGTCCAGGAAGGAAATTACTCGTTTGCAAAAATCTCACAGATTCTGAAAATGATTATCGCTGGTGTTTGCTGTGCCATGCTGGTGTCGTTTCTGGTCTTTCCAAGTTCTGGTCGGCTGAATCTCAAGAAGAATATGACTGAGGTTACAGATGCACTATCGGACATACTAGGCTTGATCACACGATGTTTCATCTCAGGCGACGAACATGAATTGGAAGATCACGAATATGTCACGGTCCATGATCGTTATATGAAATCGTCAGCTAAGATATCGCAGAACCTGAAGGAAGCACAGTATGAGCATTGTTTCTTCGGCGATGAGAAAGTGTCTCAAATTGAAGCCAAGATTGCTCAGTGTCTGCAACGGATTGGCCAAAGTGTGGGTGGTTTACGAAGTGCTGCTGCCATGCAGTTCATTATTTCAAAAGAGATGCCTCATTACATAAATCGTGCTAGCATCGCAGCACCAACTCCATGGACCAACAGTCCAGCCTTGAGAATCCCTCCCTCTCCGGTGGAAAACCGTCAAAGGGATAGTCTTGTTAACTTATTCAACCCTGCAGTCAATGTTTCACGCGAAGGCACTCCACAAGCACAAGAAATTTCGAGCAGACGGTCGACTGTCGACTATTTCCGGTCAAACCAGGAGATCTTTGAACTCTTCATCCAACAGCTGGCACCTTCGATGAGAGCTCTCGCCTACACCATGAAAGAAATTCTTGATGATTTACCATTTAATCCCGATGACAACTACCGTGTCTCTCTAAATCCGCGCTTCGAGGTCAGCCTGGAGCGAGCGCTCAACCTGTACAAAGACGCACGGAAAGATGCCTTGCAAACGGTGTATAACAAGAAAGAGATGGATAGATCCAGGCCAATGGAAGTCGAGGCCGATTGGGAAGAAGCTGCGGCGTGTTGCGGCCATTTCTCGTTTTCACTACTTGAAGTGGCCCAGCAAATCAAAGAGTTTCTGCACTGCTTGGATGAGCTGCAAATTGAAGTCGAAGAACGACCTTCTGGTAAAAGTTGGTCGTGGCTGAAGTTCTGGGATCGGTCCAAGCATGACAACCCTCAGGACTATGGCCATCAACTCCACAGCGATAACCATCGTAAAACCTTTGACTTGAGAAATCCTGATTCTCGCGAAGCTCGCGATAGACAATATTGGGCTGAAAGTCGGAAAGCCCATTGGAAGCAAGCTTTGTTCCGCCGTTTAAACAAGTTATTGGCTATCCTCCGTCAAGAAGACAACAAATTTGCTATCAAAGTCGGTATTGGGGCCATGTTGTATGCCCTACCAGCCTATGTCCGATCGACCTACGACATCTACGCTTACTACCGTGGCGAGTGGGGGCTATTGTCGTACATGCTGGTGTGCAGTATGACAATCGGAGCATCAAACACAACTGGCATTCAACGTTTTCTCGGCACTGGTCTTGGTGCGGGCCTTGCGATACTAGTATGGTGGATGTCCAACGATAGCCCTGTAGCCCTCGCATTCTTCGGCTTCTTTATGGCATACTGGACAGCCTGGATCATCCTTGGCCAAGGCAAGGGACCGATGGGTCGATTTATCATGCTTACGTACAACCTCACTGCATTGTATTCCTATTCTCTTCTCATCGCTGACGATCCAGGCGATGGCGACGAAGAAGACAGTAACAGCAACCCTTTGGTTCTTTCCATCGCGTTTCATCGTGTTGTCGCTGTGCTGTCCGGCTGCATCTGGGGCTTGATCGTCACACGGCTTATCTGGCCTATGTCTGCTCGTCAAAAGCTCAAAGATAGTATTTCTCTCCTCTGGTTACGTATGTGCTTGATATGGAAACGCGATCCGCTCTCAATCTTCACCGAAGGCGAACCACCAAACGAATACATGAATCTCCGCGAGGAGGCCGAGTTGCAGCGCTTCCTAGCAAAGCTGCAAGGCTTAGTGGAGTCATCCAAGCATGAATTTGATCTTCGCCGACCATTTCCCTACGCTACATACGATCGCATCCTCAAATCGATAGGTCGCATGCTCGAAGCTTTCCACGCCATGAACCTCGTCATCATGGAAGACCTCAACCCCTCGGCCGGCGAGATCGCCCTGCTCAACGCAACAGTCAATGAGCGTCGGGATCTATGCTCGCGGCTCTCCCACCAATTCTCGATCCTCGCGTCAAGTATCAAGCTCGAATGCAGTATGGCTAGTGATGCTGTGCCATCGACTGATCGTGCCAGAGACAGGTTACTAGCACGAATTTTCGTCTACAGGAAAGACGACGCGCAACGGACGGAGAGCGAAACTCAGATTGGTGGAGAACCCCAGGTTGTTGAGAGTATGGGTCCGAAGACTACTGACGAGGATTATGGGTTGTTGTATACTTATGCGCTTGTTACAGGTCAGTTGGGGGTTGAGATTGCGACGTGTATGAAGGAGGTGGAGAATCTGTTTGGGGTGCTAGACGAGGAGAGTTTGATGTTGCAGTAGCTACGTAGCGATATGAAGTCTGAAGGAGACTTCCTAAATTACCTAGGTATGAATTTTACCCTTCAACTCTTTCTTCAATGTGCCACCCAACTCCTTGCCAACCTCGCCACGCCTAGAACTATACCGTCAACGTTGCCCAGCCTCGAACTCCACTTCCAAGTAGTCGACAACTAATTCTCACAAGCCTCCACTCAAGATTTCATACCTCTAATGCTCAATATCTTCCCAAGCTCTCCCCTGCACGGCGTTCGATGAAGAGTTCAAAGAT
>Ga0181459_100176_pt1 | contig 13154 bp, 7 predicted proteins | sample InSIn2SAF170_FD_119060 | JGI IMG/M metagenome (GOLD analysis project Ga0181459, IMG submission 119060) | Clean room microbial communities from NASA Spacecraft Assembly Facility at Jet Propulsion Laboratory, Pasadena, California, USA -... ...
CAGCCATTCTATTTCCTTTCTGATTCGACAATGCATAATGACATATATAATATATTGGGATTGGGAAGCCACTGCTGCTCGAGCAAGTCAGTCATCTGATTTCATTTGAATGAGAAGGGAACGAACGACTATACTTGCGTGATTCAATTTACTTCTTTTTTTTTTGACTTATTTGAGGGGCAAATAAGTAACTAAAAAAGAGTTCGACAGGCTCACGATGGCGGCCTTAACAGTCGAGCGATGGCGGCCTTTTAGTCGAGAGTTCGCTTGCTCACCCTGCCGGACCTTGCCCTCAGAAGCGCAAGCCCTCCGGACCTTCATTTGGCCCAGCTCCCCTTTCAATCTCTCCTTATGTCATGGGAGCCCTCCTTGTGGGTCGATATTTCAAGGCCTGATACCGCTGTTGGTATGGGATTTGAGTCATATACCACTTGATCCTGCCAGTGGATGCTAGGGTCAGGAAGGGGATGGAAGGCTTAGTTCGACCAGTGATTCCAGTCATGAATGAGATCTATTATATATGTCATTACGTTCCCTACGAGATTTGTCATTTTCACCCCTATTTTTATATATATATAGCGCGGAGGTTTTTCTTCCTTGATGCTTATTGGGTGGGGGCGGTGGTCGAGCGTTCGTTGCCTCTCCCAGAGGTCGAGAGTTCGACAGGCTCACCCTCACCCTACTATTATAGCCACTATTTACCCACCCACCCCAATCCCCGGAGGGAGTAACAAAAGCATAGGTATCTATTAGCACCAGCAGCGGGAAACACAGGAGCAGATCAGTCAGCAGCAGGAGTAGTGACATCTTGACCAGTATCCCTAACAGTCGATTCTCCATATCACCAGTATAGTCTCCCTGCCCGTCTACGCCCTTCCTGTCATAGCTTCCCTTCGTACAGTGACAGATACGGATCCAGAAGCAAAGGTAGTAGCAGAGACAGTAGAAGCATTTGATACAGTTGACCCACCACCTGCACTAGTACCAGCAACAGTAGTAGACCCAGCAGTAGACGAACCAGATCCAGCAGTAGGACCAGTAGCCCTTAGAAGGCAGCAGGAGCTGGAATGAAAGCACCATCGGCTGAGGTTAGCTTCGTCACTACTGCTTGCACGTGAGCTTCAGGTCACTGGGCCAGGTTTCATCATCATTCCTTGCACTAGGAAGCGCAAGCCCCTCCGGGACCTTGCTTTCCTAACGTCAAGCAAGCACTACGTTCCTTGCTCTCCTTTTGTCGAGCAAGCAATCAATTCCTTGCACTAGGAAGCGCAAGCCCCTCCGGGACCTTGCCCTCCTAACGTCAAGCAAGCGGGTTCATTTGACTTATTGGGTCTCAAATAAGTAACTAAAAGGCGTTAGTCGAGAGTTCGCTTACTCACCCTTGTCTGATTACAGACAAGCGATATACATTCCTTGCACTAGGAAGCGCAAGCCCCTCCGGGACCTTCCCGATTACAGGAAGCGCCCTCCCGGGTCCTTGCCCTCAGAAGCGCAAGCCCTCCGGACCTTTCTTTTTAGTCGATTTAGTCGATCCAGTTGATTCAGCATTTGAATAAGTAGATCTCGTCAGGCATGGAAGGTCGGAGCTATGGCTTAAGTAAGGAAGAATCGAGCATCCGCTCGTCATCTTTGTCCATCATTGACCCACAACGGAGCATTCTTACTTACTGTTACTACAGTGGTCTACCTATAGCGCTATAGCCCTGCATCCGGCAGCTTATTAGATACGGAATATAACATATGTAAGAATGAGACTGAGTAGGGTCAATCTTGTTCGCTACGCCTATAAGAGCCACAGCAACAGATATACTCTGGAAAGAATCAACTCGTGGTTAAGACCTTTCCTTCCTTGCAGTATGGGTTATACCAACGGGAAAGACCTTGCAGTAGGCATGGGGTTGTCTCCCTGAAGGACATGGTTGAAGACATGGTTGAAGGCATGGTTGAACGCTTCATTAACTGCCTTTAGTTGGGATTACATGCCTCATGAACGGCCATCTTTGTGTCCTTTTTAGGCATTCGTCAGGTACCCGTTATCTCAGCAATCATGCTCCCTTTTTTCTCTTCGTAACGTCTGAGTAACCCGCCTCATTCACTTCCTCTTTCCCACTTCTTATGCCTTAGCATATGGGAAATGATCCTGCGTGAATCTGGAAAAGAAAGGGACAACCAATTGAGAGGTAAGGCCAAATTGATTACCACCTTGTTCTGGCATTGAGAGGGAAAGAACCTGCGTGAGGAATGGCTAGCCTTACTGGCTTATGAGCTTGCTATCGAGAGATATGCCCGTCTACTGCCCGTCTACTATAGATTGACATTCAAGGAGCACTGACCACTGTTCTTCCTTGCACTAGGAAGCGCAAGCCCCTCCGGGACCTTGGTATTGCACTTCCTTGGTGGAGCGACTGCCCGTATACTTTTTAAGGCGCCAAAAGACACCAAGTGAGGCGCCATACGTGAGTGAGTGAGTTGCCTAGCACGTGGTAGTGATAGAGAAAGTGACCTAGCATGTGGGCAAGGAAATGATAGAAGGCTTGCTTTTTCTACTTGCCGGGAGTAAGGCAGCCGGGGTTGGCCGAGAGGAGATGGCCCCCCCACGTTACCAACAGACGACGAGAGAAGAGATGTACCCCAGGCGAGAAAAGAGAAGGACCCGTTCAATCCATACCCGATCAAAAAGAGTTACCCCATGCCCCGGGAAGGGACTATATGTGCAAGGGACGAGGCTATGTGAGTGATATCATCGCACCCATCTCACCCATTGCAGCCAAGTACAACAACACCTACGTCACTGGAACATAACCCTCAAGGAGGAGGAAATAGATAGACCCAGGGAGAGGGACTAGGTTGAGCCAGTCACGCAGGTCAGATTTAGCCATTCAGGGAGGTCAGTTAGTGCTCAGCGTGAGGTTATCCTTAGAAACCATTCCCATTCCCCCAACTCCAAAGCCCTGGTTAGTAGTTATTGCTTGCTGGCCGACTGCTGGCTTACATCCCCAATAAGCCCCGTTGCCCCACACCATACACGAGAGAAAGAGAGAGTGCACCATCACACGAGATCTGAGTCACCTTCACCACATACACGAAAGATATATGTCCCCCATACCCCGGGACAGGACTATGCGCAGTGAACGACGGCCATGTGCACGCAGTGGTTGCCACCAGACGAGAGAGGGACCACATCACTGGCCCAGAGGAGAAGAGAAGTAACACATCAATGGATACCCGCCGAGAGAAGAGAGAGGTCCCACATACCCCTCATGAATCTGACCTCTACGGGGGGGAAATAGTGAATAGCAATGAGGAAGCGTTACATACGATGATTCACCCATTTGAGGATCATACGCAAATAGTCCTCTCCCGTTGGTCGAGCCTGCTGTCGCACCCTTAAAAGCCATCCATTTATTGAACCATCGATTGAAACCTGTTTCTCTTTGTAAACGTCTGTATGCAACATCAGATATTAACACTAGTAGAGATCTAGAGATTGGACAAGGTCAACTCCTCCATGCAATTTATACCTGTTTCTATGGTTAAGAGACTTGCAGATTCTTCATCGGAAAGTGAAAACGTAGATATGCGATTATAGCGTCTACATGGCGATATCGTATGTGAAAATGTAGATATATATGCGCGAGTCACGATTGAATCAGTTTCATAGTAACCACTTGACCCTAGGTGGGGTGTTGAACCAGCAGCAGCATAGTTGACATAGGCCTCTTCAAAGAGAGCATAGTTTATATATAGATAGTTTATATACTGGCTTTCTTCTTCTTCAGAGCAGCGGGAACACTTCCAACTCAACTTCAGATTGTTTGTTACCAGGTTCTCTTTTTCAAAGAATGGAGAGACAACAGGCTAATAGTACTACTTACCGTATAGCTCCATATAGCAGAGCTAAGGCATAGCTAGATATAGGTATAGGTTATAGGGCCTAGGGCGGATAGGTAGACCCAATAGCAACAGCAGATAGTTGACATAGGCCTTATTCATAGAGAGATAGTTGTATAGGAGATAGTTTGCTTACCTATCTTTTCTATTTTCACCTAATAATAAGAAGGTACCACTCTAACTAGCCATATGGACTTCTGGTAATATACTTTAGACACTTATTGCTTAGTCCCATCTTGGATCGACTAGCAGTAAATAGGAATGGCATAAGGCATAAAGTGCATTGAAACCTGCTGCTGGCATCAACTCTCTCCTACTGGCAGTGTTGGTAGGTATTCCCAGGATTTATTGCTGATCTAAGTGTGAAAATGGGATACTACACCTACCTCTATTATATAGATTCCAAGATTCTATGGCAAGGACGTAGGGCTCGCCTGACATAAGGAGGGCGAGGACGTATCGATGCGAAAAGTGACACGTAGAAATGCAATATCATATATCTATGCTATAAGCTCTAGCCAGAGCAGCTAGTCATAGCAGCTAGTAATGGCTAGTAGTTATGGCTTGAACTCTCTATCTCTCTTAGGTTGTTGTGTCCCAAGTCCCCTTTCTTAGTTCAAATACGTGAAAGCCTGTAGTCCGTAAAGTCAGTTCCATAGACTCCTTCCGGTAGGTCTTAGCAATAAGTACTAGCTCTAAAGACTGTAGTCTCCATCCATAAGAACTTCCGTCCCATTCACGAAGTTTCTCTATGATAGCCGGAATGCCCTCATTAAGACATTGATAATGTTTGTCACTTACCGAACATATCGAAAGAGGTCTTCTGCTTTGTTGGGGTGGGACCAGACAGGTTGAGCGCAGGCCTTAAAAGTTTGCTTTGGACTACTACTGAATATCAGTAAAACCTTCTCATTTCACGATCCACACCACCCCACAAAGTTTCTTATGATAGAAGCCCCCTTTCCAAGTCAACAGACCTATAGAGGTAGGTGTTGTATCCCCATTTCCTCCCTACACGAAAGAAACTTCTTATTAGATCGGCAAGGACTCTCCTTGCTGGGTGGGACCACCCTACTATGATAAGAAATGTCTATCCTTGGTTACTATTTGGAGCACTGCGTAAACATACCCCAACCACAGTTCCCAACTGATACTGTGAAATGGTTGGAATAAGTCGAAATCTCTAAATATGAAACTACTTCCCTGTCCTTATATTCATGATATTCTCAATTGATCCCATCCCCTGTAGTAGTGTAAGAACTACTATAGTTGTTTCCGTAAGCTATACCTACTTGCTTTTAGTCCAACTACCCTTAGAGAATAAGTCCCACGGCAGCCTTAATAGACTTATCTTAGTCCATGCATTAAGTTCCATTTACACTGTACTTTATATCTGACATTACCACCAGACGATATTGAATGATCAATGGCCTCAGGTTCGGTCGGGGCAGGCACAACAAAGTGTGTTTGTTGGCACAAGATGACCTTCTTCTAATTTGATGTTGTTGATCAATGAAACCTAAGTGATTGATCGGGTGGGGGGGCGTACCTCAGATTTCGCGTTCTCTCCCTCGTACCTCGGCCCTAAGGTTCAATTTACTTATTGGGTGGGGGGGCTCATGGTCGAGCCTGCTTACGCATCCTCGTTTTTAGAGGGTCAGATGGAAGGGGAAAGAAACTTTCTCCAGGAAGGTGTAGATGCCCCGGTAGCGGATCCACGGAGGTTTCGATCCACCACTATATGTTGGTACTCCCATGTCAAATGGAAATGCCAGGTTCAATCACTCTCAGAATAGATTGAGACAAGTTGTTACCTTATGAGCATATTGATTGAGTTTAACCAATTGATTAAGAACTTAATCCTCCGCTGAAAACTGCTGGTTCCTATCTGTATCACACTTATGACGTTATGTTCAATGAAATAGTTCTGTCCAGTTCATGTCAACTGGGCTTGGATCCGGGGCTACTCAACTGGAATGGGCTTGAGAGCTAGAACATGCCCCCACCAGAATAGATTGATTTATAAAGGGACTACCTGGGTTCGGAGCAGGCAAGAAATAGCGATGGATGGACACAACCTCTAGCTTCTTCGCTTACGCTCAGGGAGGGGAAAGGGACTAAGCTTCTTCGCTTTATAGTTATTCGCTGTAGCTCAGGGGACAAAGCTTCACACTTAGTTCAGCTCTATAAGTAGGTTCTCTTTCTTTACAATAAGAAGAATGGAATAGGAAATAGTAATCCCCCTTTCTAGCTTCTTAGCTAGAGCTCAGCCCCCCTCCACCCAATGAAAATTGAGCTTTCTTTTTCTATTTCTTTTTTAAGATCATTCCAGAAGGTTGATAGCCAGCCATTGTCAGCCGATCATGAGGCATAGCTTATCATAGGAGATCATAATTGAGCATAGCCAGGAGTGGAAATATGGGTGGGAATGTAATAATTTCACATATATAGAGTATTTCTTATTAGTTAGGGAATATAATCAATGCTTTCATTATTACAGCTCTCTAAAGTCCAATCCAACTAAGTTCAGTAGTACCAGCTCTAACAACTAATTAGCTTATGCTAAGCTGCTCCAACTAGTAGTGTAGTGAAACTTGTTGATCTTAGCTTGAGCTAAATCGATACAAAACACAATGGGCCTACAGGGGCGACGAAGGAGCCTACTCCTCCAGCTACACATAGTGTACACATAATGCCTACTCGGATGGCCTAATTGACGAATGATGAATTGACTCCGCTAATTGGCGATGGGCTTTTATCGAATGCCTCTAATAGATGGGATTGCTTTAATCCGATGCCTCTAATACGATGGGGATTTTCCACTGGGCCGGGCTACTTGACTGGGGATACTCTTACAGAGACACCGAGAGTAGAGTACTCACTGAAGACACGTAGCGCTAGATTACATATAAAGTGACACAATGATGAGGTGAGATGAGGGTTCCGCGATTAGGAAGGGTTCCACAATGAGGTAGGTTACGCGTAGAGATTCAATGATGAAGTGACACAATTATGCTTTATTATTGAGCTACGTTGATCCCGATTCCCATACACTTGAGGAGGCCTAATTGAGCTACACGTACTGGAAGCACTTCATCACCTGCGCATAGAACACCAAAAGCGTAGCACCCAGACAGAGACATACTCGCCAGTCACAATAAGCACCACAAGTAGCAGCACACATAGCCTCCCCCCTTAAAGCCAGACATAGCAGCACCCACCAAGGTGGATATGAATTCGATGTTGATGTTCAATGTTGATTGACGTTGGCGATTGCTTGCTTTTATTTACTTTATTTTACTTATTGGGTGGGGGGGGGGAGGACTAGTTATGCCGGGGTAGAGAGAGATAGATAATAGGGGTGGTACAACGGATGGATGATGTAGCCGTGTGAGGTGGACCAATAGATAGAGAAATATGATGTGCCGCTTTACGGTATATATTTGCTGCTGGCCGGGAGATGTCGCCAAAGGGTCCAGATCATGTTGGATGCAAAGGTGTAACGATAGCGAGAGGTAGGTATAGTTTGTGTTGCTTTCCGGTTTCAGTGAACAGAGGTGTTGTAAAGGTGTTTCAATAGAGATAGGTATATGATTTGTTGCTTGCCGGTAGATGTCGCCAGAGGGTGGTCCCCATATGATATGTTGTATGCGAAGGTGTGCTGCTTGCCGGGTTCTTACGCTTGCCCCATGAGGTTGGATGGATTGCTACCGCTCGATGGATGATACGCCCCGCATTACGCCCCCAGTCTCGCATTCAGTCAGTTGTCATTCCCCAGTACAACATTCAATACCCCATTACGCTTTCAGTAAAGGAACCAACCCTATAAACATACATTTGGAAGTTACCAATCCCATTACGTTATTCATCCTTTTTGTACCCGCCCCACCCTTTCAGTTCATACATTACGCTTTCTGTTTACTTTACCATGACGTTATTTAGGATGCTTTCCGTTCCCCCATTACGCTCTCAGTAACCTTACCTGCCCACACATCACCACTTTCATTTGGTCGTAATCACACTTATCGCTGCTAACGCTTGCCTACATTTTCACCAGAAAATTGCTAACACTCATGGTTGAAGGATCGATACAGCTTGCCCCCTTGTTTCATGGCTACCGCAAGATCCACCATGATTTGGAAGGAGCGCTACCACTCGAGACCCGGGAGCAAGGAAGGAATAACCTGCCGCATAGATAGATGAGTGGATACCGAGTTTTAGCTGCTGCTAGCCGAGACACTGATTTAGATAGACGAATTGTTGTTCCATATAAACTCCCCAGTAGTAGTAGAGTCCTCCATAGATAGACGAATTGTTGTTCCATATAACCCCCCCGGTTGTTATAGAGCCCCCCACGTAGCACACCTCATTGAGCCCGCCGATAGCCATTACCCAACGGGAAATGCCACCCTGCCGATAGTACTTCAGCCCCAGGAGGTGTCAGTCACAGCCGATCAGCCTATAGCCAAGCAAACCAGAACAGACAGACTCCGAATATAAGAAAAGAAGTTACCCAGCTTAGATAGAGAGGTGTTCCCAGCTACGACCGAGAGGATCAAAGAAAGGACTTACCTCAGAGGTGATATGGTGGATAATCATATATAACGCCAGGTTATGCGCAATGAGTCAGTCATATGCAATCCAGGTGTGTGCCCATGCATTCTCGGGTCTCTAAACCGCTACTCCATGCACGAGTGAGGTCGATGCCAGGTAGGTTTCGACCCAAGTATCAATGCCAGGTAGGTTCGATCCCAGCGTTGATTTCGATGCTTAGCTTTAGTTATACTTGAATCTATATAGATCTCCCAATACGATTCAATCTCACGTTCCAATATGAAACAATCTTTTTCGTACCCATCGAGGATGCTTAAGCAGGCTCGACTGATAAGGAGAGGACCGGCAGGGTGCGTAGCACGCTCGACTAATAAGGACCCTTTAGGGGGCTCGACTGATAAGGATGCGTAAGCAGGCTCGACTGATAAGGCCGCCATCACCCTTTAGGGGGCTCGACCATAAGGACCTTTAGGTGCTCGACTGTTAAGGCCGCCATCGAGAGGAGAGGAGAGGGGCTCTCAATCTAACCCCCCCACCCAATAAGTAAACCCTAAACTTTAGTTGCTCGACTGATAAGGAGAGGACCGGTAGGGGCTCGACCAACGCCCCCCCACCCAATAAGTCAAATGAATTTATTGCTTGCTTGACGTTAGGAAAGCAAGGACCCGGAGGGGCTTGCGCTTCCTAGTGCAAGGACCGGCAACGGGGCTCGACTGATAAGGATGCGCAAGCAGGCTCGACTGTTAAGGCCGCCATCACCCTTTAGGGGGCTCGACCATAAGGACCTTTAGGTGCTCGACCATAAGCCCCCCCACCCAATAAGTAAATTGAATGCGTAAGCAGGCTCGACTGTTAAGGCCGCCATCACCTTTAGGTGCTCGACTGATAAGGCCGCCATCGAGAGGAGAGGAATTTATTACTTGTCCCGCACCGGGCAAGGAACGGCAGGGGCTCTCAATCTAAGGACCCTTTAGGGGGCTCGACTGATAAGGACCCTTTAGGGGGCTCGACCATAAGGACCTTTAGGTGCTCGACTGTTAAGGACCTTTAGGTGCTCGACCAAAAGGGCCGCCATCAGAGGATGCGCAAGCAGGCTCGACTGTTTTGGTTACTTATTTGAGAGGGGCAATAAGTAAACCCTAACCTTTAGGTGCTCGACTGTTAAGGCCGCCATCGAGAGGAGAGGAGAGGGACGGAGTCACTCACTCATTCCGATGGGTGAGGGTGCGTTAGTACACTCGACTGCTAAGGCCGCCATCGATTTCTCGCTCGACCATAAGGGCGATGGCGGCCCTCTTCGCGTTCCTCTCCTTATCAGTCGAGCCCCCTAAAGGGTCCTCTCTTTTGGGGCAGGGGGTGCTTATTTGGTGAGGGGCCCCAAAAGAGAGTTGTTCGTCTCCTCACACGTTACCTCACCCTATATTCTTTAGGGGCGGAGCCACTCACTATTCCGATGGTGAGGGGTCACTCACTATTCATATGGTGAGGGTGCGTTAGCACACTCGACTGCCTTTAGTTACTTATTTGAGAGGGGGGCCGCCATCGATTTCTCGCTCGACCATAAGGGACGGAGTCACTCACTCATTTCGATGGGTGAGGGTGCGTTAGCACACTCGACTGTCCAGGATGCGCAAGCAGGCTCGACTGTTAAGGATGCGTAAGCAGGCTCGACTGTTAAGGATGCGTAAGCAGGCTCGACTGATAAGGGAGAGGATGCGCAAGCAGGCTCGACTGTTAAGGATGCGCAAGCAGGCTCGACCATAAGCCCCCCCACCCAATAAGTAAATTGAACCTTTAGGTGCTCGACCAAAAGGGAGAGGCCGCCATCACCCTTTAGGGGGCTCGACCCACCATCCCTAAAGGAGAGATTGAAAGGCCTTATGCCATGTAGCGTAAAGAATATCTCTTTTCTGAAACCACTACGTATTGGTTTCAGGGGGCAAACGTATTGGTGTATCAGCCCTTTCAATCTATCCAGGTGGGTCGAGATTTCAAGGCCTGATACCCCTATTTCAGGCCTAATAAATGACATATATAATGTATGCTCTTCGAGCCAGAGAATGGATACGGCTCTATGGATCCTTTGCTCTTCGAGCCAGAGAAGGAGCAAGAATGGATCCTTGACTATCAATCTCTACCGGCATGGCTCTACCGGCTTGATGGGCCCCGAACCTTTCATTCCTAATCTCCTCATGCCCTAGTATGGGGATGCCTTTGCTTCCTTCCCTCCCGGGCCCTTTTCCCACTAATGGAAATGGCCTCCCTGAGCCCAGCGGAACCAGCTCTTGGACTGATCTAACCAACTTATTCCCAAAGGGAGGTCTCTCTAACTGGGCCGCCATACCCCGAACCTGATCCCCGCCCTCCCTATCTATATTCCACGGGGCTCTCGATTCATGCATCTGGAAAACTACCGCAACATAGAGAATATATGTCAGGAATGAAATCGCTCTTTTTAGTTACTTATTTGCCCCTCAAATAAGTCAAAAAAAAAGAAGTAAATTGAAATGAAATTTGCTCGACTGATAAGGACCCTTTAGGGGGCTCGACTGATAAGGAGAGGAGAGATTGGTTCATTCTTTATATATGTCATTATGCAATCGAGATCTCGAACTAAATGACATATATAATGATATTGATTTCTTTGGGGGGGTTTATATATTGCTCAAGGCTGCCTAGTTACCGAAAGAAAAGATAGAAAGATTTCTTTGGGGGGTTTATATATTGCTCAAGGCTGCTCTCTTCAAATAAGAAATCTCTCTATCTTTTCCTACCTACAGATATGAGTGATAAACTGTGTCAAAGGCCATTTTCATGCGCTGTATTTCCACTTTCACCCTTTTCAAGTACCGTCGGGCGTACTGATTCCTCGTGACAGACTTCGTTTAGTGATACATCAATGACTAGTCCTCGACCTAGTGACTGTACCGTAATGAAGTCGCCTATACCGTAATGAACTCGACCTTTGGATAGTGGCATTCCTCGGACAGTCCGTGGGCAGTCTAAAATATTAGGCAACTCTATCCATGCTCCATAAGGAAAGGCCCGGAGGGGATCTCATGGAATGCTGGTGACCTTCCTAACAACAGCTTGAAACGGGAATTTCTATTCAATAGTGGCAAGAGATTTGTTCTTTATAAATACTAGGCCTCCGCCCACCCCCATGGGATAACCTAATGAAATGATGCGGGGGCAATGGATGACTAGCTCTTTCCTCACTAATGAATGTGGTGAGCTTTTCCAACAGAATGCTACCTATTCAATGCTTTCCCCAAGAACTAAGATGGGAACGAGGTTTCAACTGTATAAAACCACAGTGATTGACCGGGACTTTCCGTTCGATATCCTTCCGTAAGCCACTCCTTATTTCTCACAGTGATTTTGTCGATCAAAGAAATCGAAAATCTATCAATTCATTTCTGTACACAACCTTCTTTTTCATGGAGATAAATCGTAATGCTTATATTGGAGATTTTATATGCCCAATCAATTCAGTGTGATGCGATGCCATTCTTTTTGTGGATATGTATTACTGGGCCTATGGCCCACTGCTATTGCGCCTATGACCTATGGCCTGTATGTATTACTGCGCCTACTGCGCCTATGGCCCACTGCTATTAGGCCTGTATGTATGACCTTGGCCTGTATGTATTACATGGCCTACTGCTATTAAGCGAAAAGTGTCACGGAAGCGATCGAGATTTTCTATGCGCCCCCAAACTGGAATTTCTCTTGCAGAGAATGAAAATCTGGCGAAATTTATTACATGGCTTACTGCTATTACATGTAGTATGTATTTGTATGTGTATTTGCGGTTCGAACCTATCAGAGTAACCCCTTCCAGAATATGACCATCTATCTAAGGATAAGATATAAGGCCTTTCCTCCGTGGGGCAGGCCGAACCTCTCAGAGCAGGTCGCCTCTGCCTAAAGGTGAGATTCATCGGTAACTCATACAGTGATAGGCGGATGCCAGCAATGAACACAAGTGACTGGGTCAATTGAAAAGTTATGCCCAATCCTTTCCCATATACTAGACTAACCACTTCCTTACTTCCCCACTGAGCATCAAAGCGTAATTACATATATAACCGGATGACCAGCAGCACGATCCCCAGGGACGTCCTAAGAGGGTGAACGCAGTGTCTTGGTTAGCGAAAGCACCGCCCCACGGAGGAAAGGCCTTCATCAATCAAATTTCCCCCCCATACCTCCCCTTAAACCTATAAGACCCTCCAATTCTTTCTAGACCTGACCAATGTAGAGACAAAACGTTAATAGAGGAACAATGGTCTCATCACATGCCTTGCAAAGGATACACCAACCTTTGCCTCTTTTTTTTCATATCCCAGGCAGGGCAGGTAAGAGCCCTTTTTTAAGAGCCAACCACATAAGAATATGAGCTTTTCAAGGGCATTGTCACTTCCATAGACTCTTCCACCACCATACCGATTCCCCCACCCCTTCAAACGTGTATGATAGGAAAGTTGAAACGTCACACTTGCATATTTTGCATCCCAGGAGCATGCTCCCTACCATCAGTAGTGTGACCCTATATAACATTGTATATCCCACTTCAACATGACGTGAAGATTATGTGCGTCACCCTGACACCAAGTGATCATTGGTTCCCACCACCCGAGTAAGGGGCAAGCAAAACGAAGAGGTCAATACCCGGTGTTGCAAGCTTTTACGTGAAGGGTACACAT
>Ga0181459_100178_pt1 | contig 13095 bp, 10 predicted proteins | sample InSIn2SAF170_FD_119060 | JGI IMG/M metagenome (GOLD analysis project Ga0181459, IMG submission 119060) | Clean room microbial communities from NASA Spacecraft Assembly Facility at Jet Propulsion Laboratory, Pasadena, California, USA -... ...
CTATACCACGATCATCTCCTTCTCCCATGGCGCAAGACCTTCCTCGTCGGTAAGCCTCACCACCTCTCCCTGCCATCATTCCCAACCCTAACCACTCCTTCCAGGCGAAGACCTATCCGGCAACACATTCTGGGAATTCAGCGACAAGCTCAACGCAAACCGCATGCGCCGCATCGTCAAATCCGGCCGCAACGTACAATACAGTGACCTCCAAATCTCCCCTCAATGGCACCAGTGGTTACGCCAGACACGTTCCGCCGCACCATCAATAGAAGAGCAGCGTATGGATGTCGCGAGGCAAGTACAATTAAAACATAACGCGAGACTCGCGGATGAGCGATGGGCCGCGAAGGCGAAGTATATTGAGAAGCCGAAGGAAGTGCCGCGGACGACTATGGGTGGGAATCCAGAGGTGCAGGAGGGGCAGGAGACGATATTTGGAGGGGATGCGCCGAAGACGGAACCGGCGGAGAAGGAGGGTGTTAGGAGTGCGGTCGAGGGGTCAGAGCAGTTGGCGAAGGAGCAGGAGCAGAGCGAGGAGGGGAGGGCAAGGAGGGAGAGTAAGCCGGTGAGGGTGGAGGATGATCCGTGGGAACAGGAGAGACAGAGACAGAAACAGACAGGAGCGAATCCGGGTGCTGGCTGGCAGCCGGAGTCTTGGACGCCGGGTAAGAGAAGGAGATGATCGTGGTATAGTATCCGCGGGGTTATTATTCAACATTATCTATGCAAGAAACACCCAATTCTCCTTCCAAATCGAACACACTGAGATGGTACGAAATTATGGCAATTCCCAGTGCTGCTTGTCAGACGACTGTCCACTCCGGTCGTCTGCGCTATGGGCCTCAAGTTCAGTGAATCTCGATCTTTCACGATAGATTGATGGCGCTAGAGAAGATTCGCGGCTGGTCGGTACATTGCGGTACACCTGAAAGCCGTGCTCATATGGTTCCGACGCAATGGAAGACATGCTTTGATATTGAGCAGGGGGAGCGTGTAGTGAGGGCTGCGACATACGTGGGTAATCGAATGTGTCTGCCGATGCAGTAGCGTCAACCGGGCAGGAGACTTGGGGCTGATAACGGAATGGTTCGTATACTGAAGCTTTGGCCATTGTGGGATTGACTGCTTGGACGATCGAGTATGTTGGTGCAGTATTGTTGGCGATTTCGACGACCTTCGGGAATGCTGGAGGCTCTTGGGGTGCAACTTTTGTAGCTTGTTCGACTTGCCTGGGTCTAGCGTTCGAGCCAAGCACTCTGAAAGATGGTGTTGTTGAGATTATTGCCTCTGGTTTCCTGGCTTGTCTTCGTCGATAATAGAGGCCGAGTCCTGCCACAAGGGCTATAGCTGAAAGACTACCAACGACTCCTCCTGCAATCGCACCAGTCTTTCTCGATTTGGAGTTTCCTGAAAGCTCAGTCGGCACTACAGTGTTCCCCGCTGCAGCCGGTGATGTCTGGCTGATTTGCGGGCCTCCAGTATCTGATTCAGACGATTCTGCAGTGGTGATCACAAGAACTGACGTTGTTATGGTTTTCACCAAACCACTCGACGATGTTGTGCTGGACATTGTGGTGGTGTCCGTGTTCGGCGTTCTTTGCATCTCGACCACCTCACCAGGAATGGTCCCACAGTCCATAAATCCATAACTATTCCAGTCTTCATCAGTGTACGTATAAGTCAGGCAATATGGTAAATTGGGCTCGGTGCTGGGCCAAGTCAGTTCAAAAGGCGAGTCAAAATCTCGAATTGCATACCATAGCACAACTGACAAAGTGCCTATCGCATCTGTAGATACTTCAAAATCAGACGTGACGCTGGTAGCTATCGTATAGTCGAAGCAAGAAGGGTAATAGGTGCACCCGTATGAACCGAACGATGTCCGACTTCCTGAACAACAACCAGCCTCTGTGATACCAAAACCGCACATGTAGCCTGGCGCACACATCAGTGGTCGATCTGAACACGTCAGCCATAGGAAACTCTAGATTCCGGTCACTGACTCAATTTACCACTGATGAACGCGCACGTTGAAGAGTCATTGAAAGCGATTGAGCGCGGAATTAAGGCTTGCAGTGTAGCCGTCGGTGTAGGCGCTGGAGTTGGTTTGACGATATGGATTGTCTCATCACTGCGAGCAGTTATTCGAGGTGGATGACTTGCTATAACATGGTGAAAGCCCCCCAAAGTGAGTAGGAAAAGAAGGTATTTGTTCATGGTTGACAGCCTGTAGGAGAAGTGCAGGATGAGCAGACAGAAGATGTTCGTTCAGAGATGAGAGAGACAGCAGTAATAAGGAGAACATCGTGCAAGGACGAAAGCCCAACGGCCGTGCTGTCTTCATAAATGCAATAGCTCCGAGTCAAGCAGGATAACATGACTTAAGCAAGCGATAGCGCCTTCCAAGGCTGCTGTTCGTGCTCATACTGTCTCGGGTGCTTTGTTGATAGTGGCCGATCCTGTTACACTCTTTAGAACGCAGCCTGTCCCAAATCCGCCTTCTGATTTGAGTTGCTGTAATATCTCCTGGATTAACATTCATGTAAGTAGAGAGGCCAGCATCTTCACTTAAGCCCGCCAGCCGTGAGCAGTACAACATCAGCTGTTCGAGATCATGTACTCAAGGTAGGGAGTCTTCACAGCTGGCGTTCGATAGTTTCATACAACGGTCCGAAGCGAGACAAAGGTGAGCTTCCCCACTTCCCTAAGCGTTGTGGTGTATAGATGGGAAAAAGATAAGGCGTTCATTATTGAATCCGTTCTCGACAACAAGCTCAAACCGATGTTTTGTATAGTCGTCGGAAATACGAATTCTTACTGTGCTCACATCGGCGTGGCTGTGGTTTCTTCAGACCACCCACGGGAGATATGTCCGAAACCGAGTCTGGAACCCTGCATGGTCAGCGTTTCAGTGACAATGTTATCTATCATTTATTGGAAAGCATGACTGTGAGAGGTGACAATATGAAAAGATCTTGAATGGGTGTTCGTGCAGGCAAGTGCTCAATATATGCATTTCATCTCCCAAAGCGGAATTCTGCACCCGCATACTTCCATAGTGCTCTGAGAAATCCTTGATACTCTACTCTTGTCCTCTGGCGGCCACTGACATCACCGCCGCTATCGCCAACGCAGAAAATCTCTGTAAGTCGAATTTGCCATGGCGGATATCCATCAAGCTTGATGTATGGAGCAAAGACAATAAGTAAATCCGGTTCCGCAGGCAGCGCATCATGTGCATTGAGATCCCCCTTCGTGCGACCGTTCATTTCGAGTAGTTTCGTGTTCGTGACAGAGGTGGAAGAAGGTATGGAGGTAGTGGCAGTGATCTCTGCGTCTATGAGGTCAACTGTGATGTCTGTGGGCCGCAGCTTATGCGCCTGAGCCATCTCGGTCAGAGTTCGTGTCAAGTCGATCAACGTGTCCCTGCCATCAGACTCAGACAGCAGAAGAAGGTTCAGGTGAATACCACTTGACTGGTGGTGACTGGCTCCATTTGGAACTTGAGCCATCTTTGTGGGTATGTTGATCAATGGTATAGGCGAAACGGACGGGAGATTGGGCGCATAAACTCGGAGTGTAGGCGTTGCTGGTTGTGCTCCGAAATAGAGGACCAGCTTTTGTTCTACTATCTCGTGAACGGCCGACATATATTGTTTGAGAACCCCACTCTTTTCATACACACTGAGTAGTGGTATGCCCGCGGATGCTGACCATGCCGATAGCTCCGCCACTTCGTCCAAGAGGGTTTCCAGGCCATCGTCGGCTGATGTGTCGAGTTTGATGATCACAGATAGATGCTCAGGTAATCTACTAAGATTTCTAAGATCTTTCTGAATGTATGCCGGTGTCCGGTGATGGTAGTGCCGTACAGCAATGAACTTTTGACGAAGCGCGGATGCGATCTGACGAATGCGAATGTAGACGCCGAAGACAAATTGTATGGTTAGATAGACGAATAAATGAAGTTTCTGCCGCAGGAAGGGCCTGACTCGACTACGTCGACCAGATCTTTTTCTTGGACTTGTGTTCGCAGGTCTTTTTGGCGGTTTCAACTGAGAAGGATCTGGTAGGTATCGCTCGAGTAGCTGTCGACGCTCGTCGGTCGACATGGTATGACCTTTGGTTTCAACATCTTGCCTGTACACCTTCGTGTCCTCAGTGTTGAATGGCATTTTGTCTGGTAATCTTCAGTTTGCGCCCCGGACGGCCTATGCTAAAATCCTTGCTGCAGATCTACCTTAGGAGGCAGATCATGTTTTCACCTGCAGCAAGAGGACCTTGCACAAAGTGTTGGCTTCGGTGAGCACATGTCGGTGGTTCAAAAGCAGAAAAGCACAGCCTTGTCTCGTACGTGGCTCACGAGGAATAATCAACAAGAAAATACGTGTTCCGCATAACGGCATCGCAGGCCAAGCACCGACCACCGTTGTGGCTCAGCAGCCGTTGTGGCGTAGAATATCTGCGGCCGCCTCAGAGGTCATTCTTGGCTTGCTAATGTTTGAAGCCGAGCTAGCTTCAGTATAACACCTGTCTACATGTATCCAATAGTACAAAGTCACAATCTTACTGGTGTTAATTACAGGTACATAGTCAAGAGCTGGTGCAGATCAGATATCAATCTTTTGCATTGCTCTTTTTCAACTCCGTACATGAAGCACGTAGGGTGTTCAGTGGCCGAAGTGTGTTCAACGTCAAGGTCAACGTGCTTCAATCAGGAGGATTCAGAGTACGAGTGCACAGAAACGTCGCCCAAGGTTGGGCTGATGTCTCTGCAAACCAAGCAGATCAAGAAGTACTACTCCAGCACGGCTGTCGGACTTATACAAGATGTAATTATGGGCGAAGATATCTATGATATATTGACCAGATCGTTGCTGCGTTTGGGAAGGGGCTGAGAAACCACAATCACACCCAGCCTTTGAAACGATTTGGAACGCCTCCTAGAAGGAAGAAAGTGGTCGAGGAGATGAGATCACTTTTCGTCTCACAACCGAACAAGCTCGGAGTGAGCGGCATTGTCGTTCGATTGGAAAAGATGTGAAGTATGTTGACATGATTCGTAGGTCAGAAGCTGCACAAGGCGACTTGGAAGGCCTTGATGATAATGGCTCAATGATGATCAGGAAGAGGAGCCAGTGAGCTTGTCAAAGCGTGTCATTGTCCTGCTCTTTCACGTGACTACGTGGACCGTACTTTAGTCGTGGCGTTGAAGCAGCCAACCAGTGCTCACTCAAGCTCTAGGCCACATTTCCTTCGTTTGCAGTGAGCAGTCGATCATAATATTTCCAAAGTACTGCATCTGACATAAGTATCTGACGGCAGAGAGTGCAAGACTGCAAGGCTCCGTAGAACATTCAAGCAGCGACAGAATGCCAGATTCATCACGCAATATACGATGGTACCGCAGATCTTTCATGAGAGGTACTTTAGAACGGCTCAGCAACTGTGAGGCTGGAGCGAGGATCACTTTTGCCAGCGTTCGAAACTCCAAGTGAAGACTGTCTGAGCAGCAGGACTTCCAAACCCAGCTTCGGAGTGTTGCACCAATTCTTTGGCAGTATGCGACCTAAGTGCGAGCATGTTGTTGGCCGCGATCATATGCACGAAGCCTGTTGCCAAGTCGTCTCGGTGTGAGTAGCAATCTTGGTCAACGATGAACTCGAATTGATCATGACCATTGACCTTGTAACGGATATCCACCACATATTCTGATCAAGAGCTTAGTATTATGAACTGAAAATTCCGCTGTCCGTGAGATCAGCTACATGTACTCTCCCCTCGTGTTGTTCCCTAACACAATTAACCCATCGTTACTTCTTCGCAGCTACACCGCACGATGTATCCTTTCTACTACAACAACCCTTCCTCCAACTATCCTTACTTGTCGCTAGCATCTAGAGAAGGTCCAGATTCTGTCTCCTATCAAGGTAGAGTCTTCATTAGGTTAGTCATCATTTCTACATAATCATTTGTGCTTCTGCATGCCGATACCTGATCGCAAAAGGCACTATCCTAATGCGTGGCTCCACTTGGGTCGAGCGTGGTCCTGATGGACGTGCCTACTATGTGAAGAGAAAACCTGAACTGCCATCAGTTCGCCAAACCATTGCTGAAGCCATCCATGACATTAGGCAAAGGAATCCTTTCTTCAATAACGAGTCTACCACAAACACTGCTCCCTCCGCTCCACCACCTACTGCCGATGCATTGCAGCCGAAGTCTCACTCGAAGCGAAAATCGCAACCTCGCCCCCAATCAGAAATGGCAGGAAGAGAGCAAGCACTCACACAACCCACATATGTTCAACCTTCACCGCAGGACCACAACTCATCTCAACCACAATACTATCACTTCTCAGGACTTCCCCCGTCAGCTCCCCCATTATCCAACCATGGCAACAACCTACCTATCGCCCAGCCTCCAAATAATATGGCTGTGGTGCCAACTCATCTATCACACTACACGACACCTCACCCACACATGTACCCTTACGTACCTGCTGGTAGTCAAGCCTTGGTTACACAAGCCTCTGTGCTGCATAGCAACAACGCGCAGCCTCTAGAGCGGCTGCGATTCCCTCACAACGCTCAACCAACCTCCTCTGCTCAGGTTGGGATGGCGCCGGCTCTACCAAATCCTGATGGCACAAGACCTAAATGTAGTTTGTGTGGAGGTCTTCGATCACCTCGATACCAATGGAGACACCGTATCGCTCCTGGTCAGCTTCCGCTGCCCAAAATCTGCCGCCGCTGCCGCAAAGAGGCCACTGATAGTGAGGACGAGAGCACGAACGGCCATAGCGGAAGTCCACACAGAAGTCGGTCGCGAGATCGGCGTGGCTCCAGACACAAAACCTCCAAACCAAGATCGACAATCAGATCAAGGAGCGGACTCGGCCGCAGGCCTGTTGACTTCGACTATTACGCCGACCAAGCACTGTCTGAAACTTCCGATCCTGAGTCTATCGAATATAAGAGGCCCAGTCGACGTAGCAGCTGCCGTCGTCGGGCCCAACCGCCAAGCATGGAGTTCATTCGCTATGTTGATCTTTCAACACGTCCAAGAGGCCGCAGGCAGATGACGGTGTATGTTGAAGGTTACCGCAGCAGCCAGGACGCCTCAGAGGAAGACAACACCAATGTAAGATGTGTCGAACATCCAGCCAGGTTAGTTCGTCGCCGATTCCTAGCTTCCCATTTGCTAATTCATCTGACAATTCCAGGCACCGAGTCATGAGCAGGCCTGTTACACCACTGACGCGAGCCCTCAAGCAACAGCCATCGAGTCCAGGAGTGCGAAGTCATATCATTATCGAGCGCCGTGAACCATTGGTTATTGACGATGCTCCCCGTACGATTAAGCACGTTATTTCACACGCCAGACTCCGCCCCGGTACGCCCCGTTTTGTCAATGAATCCAGCTCTTCAGATAACAGATACCATAATGACGAGGACTATGTGGTAATGAGACATACTACCCATCCCTATGCTTCAGAAGACGATCGTGAACCCAGGGCGCGCGTTCGAAGCGGTAGCCGTGGTAGAAGACGCAGTCGAAGCGATGGCCGATCGAGCATTGATGAAGGTATGTTTAGGCATCCATTTCATGAGATTTACTGATTGAATATTCAGATGCTAGATCAGCACGATGTGGGTCATCATTGGCGCGTGCTCCTAGTCTTTCCGACCATAGGCGACGCCGATCATCGTCACTGGCATATGTCGATAGTGTCGAGCTAGACAAGCACGAGTCCAGGAACCACGATAGACACGAGCTTTACTCCGATCGTCGTAGGCGCAAAGGCAGTGTGCCAGAGGGTTACAGGACTATAGAAAAAGAAGAAGAAGGGCTTATTGATGACTACGACTGGTATGACAAGAACGGCATGCGAGTGCGAGTGCGCGAAATTTGATGCACTTAGCCTGCTCCTTTGGACGCAAAGCATGTGGTCAATATCAGGCATGCAGGGTTGTGATTCTCGAGATGAAGGACTAGCAGTTGTGAGAACCACATGGTGACAGGTTCTGGCCAAGCCAAGTACAAGTACACCTAGGTCCAAAGCTCTCGGAGACTACCTAACTGTCAAGGGTTTGGTGAATGCGCACAGTCCTCGCTGTGCTAAGACGCATTAGGTATGTGCATATTCAACGGAAGAACGGAAGTTTTTATGATCAACGCATTTATGCTTCGAACAACGAGCGTACTAGAGAGCCTGGAACGATCATGCAAATTCCAGAACGGTATTATTTATGTCAGCAAACGAACAACTACCGTTATACAGTACTGTAGTGACTTTGCTTGAAACATATCGCTGACTATCGTTCCTCGAGATGAGTCACAGACGACGAGGGTAGCGAGTCCAGCGATGCTGCCGCTTTCTTTGAAGTCTCGAACTTGAAATATGCAGAATCGTCGTTCAAGTAGTATCAGTCTTTAATACCTACTTCACACTTATGGTGAGATTACAGGATTGTGTCATGGTCCATTGTGCGGCCTCAGGCATCTTTTTGTGCTTCCTACAGTAGTGCATTCCTACATAATAAATTGGCCCTTGAATGCTACTCGTATACAGACCGTACACTACTGTCCATTAATGCAGCGCCATGGTCAAACATGGGCGCCCACAGTCGATCAATAAAGCTTCTGGCGCACTCGAGCTGATCATGGGCTGATTGCGGCCCTTCCACGCCCACACGCACTTCGCCCGATGAAGTGCGCTAAACGGTGTGCCCTGCTTTGCCTAGTGTACAAAGGTTCTTAGTCGGTAGCCATTTCGAGCTTGTTTACGCCCAGCACGGCCACTTCCGTCAAATACACGATTTGAAAGCCGGCACATCCTGGCACACAATCAGCCCAAGGCAGCCATGACCCGCTGGATAGAGGAGCAGCTGGCATGCGTGATTCAGCATCGGAAAAAGGCTTGCTCGTGCGAGAGTAGAGCTGCTAACCAAGATTCAGAGGATGCAGACTAGCTCCCTCGCTGTCGCATGTTACCGAAGCGACAGTCCCGAGAGTTCTTCGCTTGTCGTATTTCAAAAGTACACCATATGGGGGATTACCGATGTGAATGAGTGCGACAGCCCCCACACCTTGTAACAGAGCTTGGACCAAAAACGAGACGAGAACCCCAGTCGGCTGATTTATGCCTGAGGCGGTCTAGGCACGAATTAAACTTCAGTCACCGGGTTTGAACTGACAGCCAATCAAAACGACTGACTCTTCAGCTGAGTGGCTTCTGAGGAATTTCCCGGTTATTGTGGACGTTTCTCAATGTGTACCGACTCATTGAGCGCTCGAAAAGGTTCACCACCGATTCATCACCCTACCATATCGGAAATTTGCTCCGCATCATTCTCCTGCAGGAAAGCGGTTGTTCTCGAGACACTTCCAACGCGGTCTCTATAATTCCATACTCACTCCCACGTTGGCCCCCTTTCGTACTGCCTTCTGCGTCTTTGCCTTTCCAGGCGCAATGACGGCGCAAGATCCCCTCCGCAGGGCTGGAATGAGCTAAAGCACGCAATTTCTGGCGAGGGAGACTTCGCATGCACAGAGAAAACAATGGTTGGACTAATTCTGTCCAAGCATCTGGAACAACTCATTCATGCACGCTCCACCTTTGCCCCCCTGGTGTGTACCTGGCGCTGCAAATACGAGCGAGGAGACTAGTTGTACTGTAACTTGAGTGCTCTAGAATGTCCAGCCACCCATACCGGTTAGCATTGATCCAATCGTGTGTGATTATGTCCATTGAGCTCAAGTGCAAGCCATGGCCTTGGCTGCGGGCCACTCTAACCCCATACGAGCAAGAAACATGGCTTGAGGTCTATTTCTGCCCCGGGTTGCAGGCACGCCGTCCACGAACATCTCCTGAGGCTCAATGTGCATGCAATGCGACTGACCTGCTTCATGGCCGACACGCGGCCAGTCTCTGAGAGAGTCCCCTGCCCTCAAGTTTACTTTGCCTGACTAACAAGAAATTAACTCGACCATGCAGATCTCGTACTGGGGTTACTTGGCTTGAGCTCACTCCATACATCTATCCAGTCAACCTTCACGCTATTGGTTACCATATCGAAGGCTATTGTGTAGTCGGAAAACATGTGTGAACATAATACCATGGTGATGGATGGTTCATATAGTGACCTGTTTGTCTCCTCTCTCACACGGGATGTCTTGCTTTTAACCTACACATGCTATACATGTATAATCCCTTTGACTGCTACACCACCAGAAACGACTACAGACACTAAACCAAAAGAAACAGTCAGTAGCATGGAGCTCATGTATACTGGTGGTGAAGCTCAATGGTCTCAAACAGGCTACGCTGACCATGAGTTCGACAAGTATGATGCCGTTCATCAATACCAGCATGGTATCTGGACGGGTCCAGAGCTAACTGCCTTGACTATTCGAAGTAATTCACTGTTGTCCCCCGTTATAGATTCGCGCAGATCAACTAGTAACGAAGGCCGAAGTTTGCTCAACCCGCCCCCATTGTTCCAATGTACATATCCAGCACACGGTGCATTCAGTGCAGAACAACCGACTCGAGAATGGGCTGCCAAATACGAAGCTTCAAGAACACTTCGCTATATGTCTCCCAACTGGCCCCATGGGAGCAGCATTTCTGGATCATCCAGCTCCAGCGAGTCAGCCTACACTTCTGATGCACAATCCTACCCCATACGTTATTCCGAAAGCCCTGTGAACGCACCTCGACAGTACACTTTCAAGGCTTTTGAAATTCCGTCCTCCAACCATATGCCATGGCCGACTGAATGTCCGACATCATATACCACGTTCGATGTCCATCAGAACGTCCCTTATGTTTCAACACAATCCTCCTATGATCCCAAAGTGCTTGAATTGCAGCAACACGACGATATTGTCCTGGAAGGTTCTTTCGACAGTGAGGTCATTCATGTTCAAGAGGATTCACTAATGCACAGGCTTGAACCAGAAGAACTTGAACTGACTTTGGTCAACACTGAGTCCAGTGCCAGTTCCACAAGCGAGGTTAGGCTCTATTCAGAGGCAGAGCAAAGCGACGAGGAGCTCTCAGACATGGAGTCAATGGCCGTCGACAATGATCACGCCGACAGCGACCCGGATTATGAAAACCAACCACGTCGCCGCACAAACACTCGTAGCACGACGTCTGCCAACAAGCATAGTCTCCGCTCTCCACGCTCACAACATCATACAAGGCGTGCTTCGCGTCTCAGTCAGTCTACTATCCTAGGTGCCACCTCTCGAGTCCATAAATCCGGTCCTTCCTCTAACGCATCTTCATCCACCTCCACTCACCATCGTCGACCTTCCAAGTCCAAGTCCAAGCCTAAGCCGGAGTTCGCACGACGACTCGCAGAAACGGTTAAGCAAGAAGCGATGAGCAAAAAGGATCGTACATTTCCCTGCACCTTCCACCACTTTGGATGCACTTCAGAGTTTCCCAACAAGAACGAATGGAAACGGCATGTGGCTTATCAACACCTCCAGCTCGGCTACTTTCGATGTGATCTCGACGGTTGTGATCCCGACAATAGTGTTTCGCGCTCGAATGCACGTCGAACATCCTCGGCCAAGTCTAAAGCAGAGCAAAACGACGACTTGGATGAGATTGTCAAGGTCTACAACGATTTCAACAGAAAAGACCTTTTTACTCAGCACTGCCGCCGTATGCATGGACCTTCACGTAACCCGAGCCTCTGCTCCAATCCCCCCACGAAGAGAGGTACCCTTCAACCAACGAAAGAGGACGAAGCGGCCTTCGAGAAGATGCTCGAAAATATCAGAAAGCGTTGCTGGCATGTCAGACGGAAGGCACCGGAGCGGAGCAGCTGCGGCTTCTGCCTTCGCATTTTTGAGGCTGAGCAATACCAGAACGAAAGCAGCAATTGCAGCCAGAAGGATGAGATGAGCCCCGAGGAGAAGGCATGGGAAGCTCGTATGGAACATCTCGGTCGACACTATGAAAAGGAAAATATAACCAGGACACCAGAGGACGTTGATGAAGATCTGGTTGAATGGGGAATCAACAATGGTTTGCTTCACAAGTTGGAAACCGGAAAGGCATGGCTGGTGAATTTAGGGGTGCCTGACGTCGGCGATGCTACTGTTCAAGGAGTGTTGACTTATGGTGACGATGCTATGGAGGAGTACAGAGCACGATATCCAAGAAAGACCAAACGACAACCAAGCAAGACTGTCGAGATTCATCGGAAAAGAGAACTCAAGGAGGAGATTGAGGTCAAGAAGGAGGACGAATCGGATAGTGATGATGATGCTGAGGGAGAGAGTGACCCTGCCGTTCCCGCTTGAGGCATTTTACTACGACAGTACCTGGACCACGTTGCCACGAAGGCTGGAAACGACCATTATACCAATCTTTTCACAAGACCAGTCAGAAGCATAAGAGGAGGAACCATACTGTCTTCGCCAGTCAAAAGCTGAAAACTATCTCTTTTCGATCTTTTCGCATTCATGCATTCGACACCAGGTACGAGAGGCCCAAATTGATTGTGTGCAGTTGTTAGCTTGTCCTAATTGAACGCCGATGTGGATTGTACAGTAGGTAGGTAGTCGTTGACACTAGAAGGCACAACTGAACCCGGCGTTGCTGTCTGTGGTGCGAAGTACTTAGTCGGCAGTGCACCGTAGTGCAGATTGTTGCTGTACTGTAAAGTAGAACTTTGAGAAAACCTTAGAAGGTGGGGGCCAAGGTGAGGTTGACATGCCAAGATGGGCGAAATTGATGCCCTAGAAACTCTAACACTACCTACTTCGTCATGTTGTATCTGTCGACGTCAAAGGCAAAGAAGTGTGGTTCTGCAAGGCAATATACAGGGTCAAAAGGATGTCCGGTGGCTGCCAGCAGAACATTATTCAATTAGAGGACTGTTACAATGCCTTGAAGAGAAAATGAGTTGAAGGGAATTTTTTCCGCTTGCTGGCTATCAAGTATTATGGCTAAGTATGTAACATGTCGTGAAATCTGGGTATCGGAATTGTCGCTGTAAATCAATGCTATGTCCAAATTATGTTGTCCATCTCTTCCTGGTGTCGAATGCATGAATGCGAAAAGAT
>Ga0181459_100182_pt1 | contig 13042 bp, 8 predicted proteins | sample InSIn2SAF170_FD_119060 | JGI IMG/M metagenome (GOLD analysis project Ga0181459, IMG submission 119060) | Clean room microbial communities from NASA Spacecraft Assembly Facility at Jet Propulsion Laboratory, Pasadena, California, USA -... ...
TCTGGTGCAGTCCCTTACTGCACTATTGATCTCCACGATATAGGTGAGACAGTGTGCGATGTCACTATAGATGTCCTCCAGAACTTCACAGAGGATAATCAAATTGTGTTGGGGGCCCTCCAAGCATAGATTTAGGTTTTGAAAGTGCGCGCTCCTAAGGTTGGTACCCTCTCAGACAGCTTTGTAGTAGGAGTAGCATTAACCGAGGAAATGCTACGCGCTTCAACAACCAACACAATAGTGCTGCTAGAAGGGGCACTCATTACAACAAATGAGGCCAATCTCCCTACACTTATTGCACTGAAAGGCATCAGGATCAACATGGTTGTGCTCTCGTGGGAGACACTCTATGTTTTGCAGGATGGGATTACTGCAGAATTGTGGGCTAGGGAGAGAAGCGCATTGCAAGTGCTGAGTGAGTAGAATATCAACATGGTCCAGTTGAGCTTGCAGTGTGATGAAGTCGTATCTTAGAATAGGCAAATGGTATAGGTATTGGAAGAAGCCTATTGGAAGGTCCCCAAGCTGACCATCCCAGCCAAAGCACCAGGAGGGGTGCACATCCGGAGATTAGCAACAGGGGTGTGCGAAGAGCAAGAAGAAATGGCCAAGGTTCAGTTGGAGTTGAATGTTCAAATAGCAGATCTATGGTTGAAGGTGTAGCCATCCACTCCTCCAGAGGTAAGGGAACAACAAGGCAACACTATTACATCGGGGATGGAGGAGATCAATAGTGCAGTAAGGGACTGCACCAGAATGTTGGAAGAGTAACTCGAGGTCCTCACTAATCTATAGGAGGACCTTAACATCCAGCACTTAGAGACAGAGGCACGTGAGCTCCAGCAATATTATGATAGCGTCAAAGGGACAGCGCAAATGGTGGCCCTCACTCAGAGGCTCGTGCGAATGCAATAGGCCAAAGCGCTTAAAGAGCATGTAGATGCAGCGTGACACAGAGAGGCAATTTTGGAGGCATGCGTTCAGCCTTGGATTGACAAGGTCTTCATCATTACAGCAACAATTGAAGGCAAGCTTGCATAAATGCAAGGGATGCAGGAACAGATGTAGGGGAGCAGTTCCGACACCGCGGTCTTGAAACAACATATATAGGAGATTCAGCAGGCAGCCGCTCAGTGTACTGCCGACCTTGCAGCCGTCCGAGCAGAGTTGGAGGGTCTCCACACGAAGATCTCTACACCGACAGAGTGACTCAAGGGTGAGTCATGATGTTTGTGTTGGGAGCTTGTTGGGTGTGGAATCCCCCCAAGGAATTTTTTGGGGCTTAAAGCCCAAGTTTTGACTAAATTCGTTGTAAAGACTCTGTGATTTGTGGGCATGGAGTGCGAAGTTGTAATAGATTCATAGGGTTGTCCACCCTTGTTTTTGTAATGTAATGTTAGTTTGAAAGATCTACCCATTGTCCACAAACCATGGGATTGTATAAATAGATCGAGGCTCAAAGTGTAGAAGGAATCTAAGCATGGATGGATCTAAGGAATTGATGAAGCATTGAGTCGAAGTGTAAGTCATGTCTTTGGGTCATAGAGTAGGAGAAGGCTCTGCATCTGAGTGCGCAGAGACCTAGTAGTTTGCAGCTAAGTGCATGCACCCCTGTAGTTGAGTGCGCAGGGTAGGTCGAGTTTGTAACTGTGGGAAGAATTAATAAAAGAGAAGTTTTACCATATTTCTGTGTATCTTTTCCTATTTTATGTATTATTAGGTATGAATTGCAAGTTTACTATTTATTTACTGCGTGAACTCGTATGAATATACTGAATAAGTAAATATAATATAAGGCATCTGTTTACATGAAGATAACTAACTGTTATAAGAAGATAAGTATGATCTCAGGTGTGACTTAGGGAAATAGTGTAGATTTCTTCCCCAGCATCATGAAAGCCCCATAGTCACTGGTTAGGGCTGTGCAAAGGTGAATATATCAAGGTGCAAAGGCCAGGGAAGTGCGCAAAGTAACCTGCGCGAAGGGACTCACAGTTGTACCAAATCAACCCCTCAGACATCTCAAGGGTGCAGAAACTTGGTTCCAGCACCCCAACATACTCCTTCAGGTGAGACCTCAGTCTGTGCTCTGCGGACTGTTGTTGAAAGGGCTAGTAGTACAGGGATTTGTTTGGCTAATTAACTCTGAACCTGGGTCAGGCCCCTACAAGCCAACATCACTGATAACATTCTTTAAGCATGAAACATGGAAAATGGGGTGTACTTGAGAAGATGCATGCAACTCCAATTTGTATGCCATAGTACCAATCTTTTGCAACACCTTGTAAGGACCATAGTACTTGGGTGATAATTTATTATCCTTCTTATCTTGCTTGAGAGGCATTTTTTTGTGTGGTTGTAGCGATAAAAATACCCAGTCACCTACATCAAAACTTCTTTCACTGTGATGTTGATTTTCCTGTTGTTTCATTTGATTCTGCATGGGAGTGAGGTTATCCTTTAAGAGTTGGATAACTTGTTTTTGATGCTCGATGTGATCTTCCACTACTTGAACCTTAGATTTTTCACTTAAAGTTGATGTGATGGATAGTGGATGATATCCATAAAGTACCATAAATGGGGTCATTTTTGTTGTAGTATGGAAGGAAGTGTTATACCACCATTCAGCTAGAGGTAACCACTTGACCCATTGTGTTTGTTTATCAAATCCAAAGCAACGAAGATATCCTTCCAAACATTTGTTCACTATCTCAGTTTTCCCATCATATTGAGGATGATAAGATGAGATATGATCTAATTGAGTACTAAGACAAGAAAGCAATTCCATCCAAAAATTTCCTGTGAAAATGGGGTCTTTGTAACTTATTATAATCTTTGGGTTTTCATGAAGCTTTTCAGTTATTTCCATAAATGCAGTAGCAACTGTACTGGCTTTAAACGGATGAGATAATGCACAGAAGTGTGCATACTTGGTAAGTCTATCAACTACCACCATGATGACACTCTTTCCTTCAAACTAGGGAAAACCTATGATAAAATCTATTGATACCTCCACCCAACACTGACTTGGAATGACTAAAGGTTGTAACTAACCCGAGGTCTTAATTGTCTCAACTTTATTTTATTGGAAAACCAAAGATTCTGTCACAAACTTTTGAATATCAAATTTAAGCCCATCCTAAAAAAAATCCTTCTTGACCCTATTGTAAGTTTTTAAAAATCCTGAGTTCCCTCCTAAGGGAGAGGTGTGTAATTCCAAAAGAATATTTTGTTTGAGTTGGGAATTCTTACATAGATATAAACAATCTTTGTACCATAATGAATTATTTTTCTAGCTAAATGTAGCGGATGTACTGGGATTTTTCTGCAACTTTTGAATGAGTGACCACACCTCTTCATCATTCTTCCATTCATCCCTTGCCTCAGTTATCTACTCAAATTGGATAATAGAAATGACATAAAGCAATGCTTCCATGTCCTCATCCTTTCTTGAGAGTGCATCTGTAGTAAAATTTTGCTTCCCTTTTTTGTATATGATTTCAAAGTCATAACCCAACATCTTTGTCACCCATTTTTGCTTCTCTTTTGAAGATATTTGTTCCAAAAATTATTTAAGACTATCATGATCTATTTTTACCTTGAAGTATCTTCCCATTAGGTAAGGTCGCCATTGCTTTAGTGCATGTAGGATTTCCAACATTTCCTTCTCATAAATAGGTTTGTGTAGGTACTTTCCTTTTATTGGACAACTTTCAAAATAAATGGGTCTTCCTTCTTGCATTAAAATGACACCAATTCCATTTCCTAAGGCATCACATCCCATAATAAAAGTTTTTGTGAAGTCTGGAGTAGCTAAAACCAGCACTTTGCACATTGCCTCTTTAAGATGTTCAAAGGCCTTTGTTACTTTTGGAGTCCAATAAAATGCATATTTCGTCAGTGATGATGTTAGAGGTGTTGTTATTCTCCCATAATCCTTAACAAACTTGCTATAATACCCTTTCAACCTAAGAAATCCTCGAATATGATTTATGGTTGTAGGTACTTTCCATTCCTTAATGGCTTTAATTTTGTTAGGGTTTACCTTAACACCCTCATGAGATACAATATGACCCAAATAAACATTTTGAGGTTTTTGCATATAATTGTTTCTCCTCCAATAGTTTGAGCACCCTGTCAACATGTTGAACATGATCCTTCCAAGACTTGTTGTAGATTAGTATATCATAAAAAATTACTAACACAATTTTTCTAAGGAAGGGTTTCAAAATGGAATTTATCAAAACTTGAAATGTGGGAGGTGCATTAGTAAGGCCAAAAGGCATGACAAAAAATTCATAATGACCCTCATGATTTATTAATGTTGTTTTTGGAATGTCTTCAGTCTTCATTCTAATTTGATGATATCTTGAAGGAAGACCTAGCTTGGTGAAGTAAATTGCTCCGTGTAATTCATCAATGACAGGAATCAGAAATTTAGCTTTAATAGTGAGCTTGTTGAGCTCCCTATAATCCGGACACATACACCATGATCCATCCTTCTTGTGCACCAATACTACTAGAGCATAGAAAAAACTTTGACTATGTTGAATTATACTAGCCTCTAGCATTTCTGCAACCATTCGTTCAATTTCACTCTTTTGGGTATAAGGATATCTATAAGGTTTGATGTTTGGAGGAACACTTCCTGGAATCAAATGAATAGCATGATCATGATCACGAATAGGTGGGAGGAATTTGGGAGTCTCAAACACCTTGGAATGATTTTCCAAGGCTTTTTGGAGATCTGGAGAAATAGATGATTTTGATGTTTGAACCTCTAGTGAGCATACTTGTGAAGTTACGCCCCGTTGTTCTTTCTTCAGAATATTTGTCATGCCATTAGAGTTGATTATCATTCATGGTTTCCATATGATACCCCTTAATTCAAATTCCTTTCCTTGCCAAAAAAAAAAAACAAGAAAAGTTCTTGAAAATTGAAAGTTATCGTCCCCAAAAATATTAACCATTGGACTCCTAGTACAACATCAGCAACACCCACTGGAATGGAATGCATTGGATTATTCAATACATATTACCCCGTGATTAGCTTGATATAATGGCACTTTCCATAGAAATTTATAGGTTCTCCATTTTCAACCATCACTTGACACTCCAGTGTTGGATATAGGAAGAAATTCAATTCCATGGCTATCTTACAATGAATAAAATTATGGGCACTACTTGAATCAATCAACACTATTACCTTTTTCTTCTTGATATATCATTATATCTTGAGAGTTTGAGGAGTTATAATTCCCGCCAATGCATTACAAGATATGGTCGGATTCATTTCTTCTTTCTTTGGGTTGGTTCCTGGTGTATATTCTCCTCTTTTGATGTTTCTTGTTCCTTTTCTTCCTCCTCTTCACAATCTATGTAGAATAATTTCTTCTCAACACACTTATGACCTTTAGTGTATTTTATATCATGACTATAACAAATCCTTTTTGCTATTTTTTCCTCCAATTCTTGTGGTGTCAACCTTGTAGGTTGTGGAAGACTAGGAGCGGAAACACTTCTATCTTTATAGTTGTGAGTGGTAGACTTCCTTGTTGCCATAATTTTGCTTTGAACTTTTCTTGCCACCCTGAATGGATTCTCCAATGAATCAGGTTCCCAAAGTCGAAACTCATGTTGGATTTTATATTTTAAAGTCCCTATGAAGACATCAATCCTATGCTCCTCTAGAATATGAGTTACCCTAATATTCAATTTTTGTAAGTCTTCAATGTGCTCCACCATTGAACCCTTTTGTTTGAGATTTATCAAATGGCTAGAGAAGGTGTTTCTCTTTGTATCTTCATAATGTGATATCATTTCCTCTGTAAAATTGACCAGGTAACAAGTGGTTTACAAGAAAAAAATTCCATCTATACCATGCAAATTGATTGGGTTCTAAATATACAATATGCACCTTTTGTGAGGGTTGCACATCTTGTAGATCAAAATATTGCTCCATCTGCAATATCCATGTTGCCGGATCCTTTCCATTAAACTTCTTGATATCTATTTTTGGAATGCAGTGGTTCTTAAGCCCCACATTGGAGTCTCTAAAATCATATTCCATATTCCTTTAGTCCTCATCATGATTTTCATGGATTAGCTTGTCACCACCAGGAATCCTTTCTTGTGATAACTTTGTCAACCCTTCCAACTTGAAATTCATCGCATCCATGTCTAAATTAAAAAAACTCCATGTTTCCTTTTATATCAACCATGTCCAATTTTATTTCATATTTGGTTTCTCTTTGTAAGAACGAAATTTGTTGCACTTGGTCTCATAATTTTGATATATCATGTTGCAATTCTTCCTCTTCATGCGTCATAGTAGAGCTTTCTAAGGGCTTAATGGGTGTGAATTTTTTTTTTTGTTTGGGAGGAATTTTAGAACCAAATACTGATATATATTCTTTAATATGCCCTTGAAGTCATTTCAAATTTATTTTTCAAATAAAAGTTATGCAATTAAAAAAAAACATTTTTTTCTTTCTTTTAGGAGCTCGCTCTTTAGATGGTTGTAACTTCGTAATTTTGGATCTCCAAGGTCTGAAATTCCTTCTTGTGTTATCCCTCTAAGTCCCTTTCTAATGCCATAAGTCAGACCAAAATTGGATTCTTTAAGATAATGTTATGTCAAATATCCTACAATGACCTGATTATGGATTGGTTCAGTAGAGTGAACTTGTATATAATTCTACTTATCATTATTTCATCCTTAGGCCCTGAAATTGATTTAAAATAAACTAAAGTTCATTCTCTTTCTTTCCCTTTCTACATAATTCCAATCCAATACTTGAATATAAATTTATGACGAGTTTCCCTCGGTCACATGTTTTAGACTTAATTCTGGAGCATGAAAAAACCCTCACTTCATCGGACAATATCTCAGAAAATATAGCAAACCAAGATCTGAAATTCCGGAATGAAGTTCATCATGATTTAGGCTCAATGTGTTCACAATTTCATCTTCTGAGTCTTTGTAGAAAAAAAGTTATAATGACAATTCCATGATTATCTGTTTGAAGCAGCGAAACTGTAGAATCGAAGGCTCTGATACCAAATGTTATGCAACCAGCTCACAAATAGATAGATCAACCACTTGAAAATTATCCTCTTCAAGGGGGAAACATTCTTTACATTGTGTAAATTAACAATTCTTGGATGATACAAATGAGAAGGCCTCCTTTGTATATATAGGAGTCTAAGGGGTCACAATATAATCAAAGCCTACATAACAATAATAATGTAAGGGCATAACAATAATAATGTAAGGGCACAACAATAACAACAGTGGGATTATATGGGGCACAACAATAACAATATGGGGGTTACATGGGCACAACAATAACAATAAGAGGGCTATCCTAACAATAACAATAAGGGGGCTACACTAGTATTATAGGGACCAAATTGAGTTTAAAGTTGAGAGTAAGGAGATAAAGAGATACAAGTTGATAATGCATGGTGTGTAGCATCCAAACATGAACAACTTAGAATTAGTAAACATGTTTAGACATTCAAAAAAAACTTTAAATCCACAGAACTTGTTGATGGTGACCTTTGATTCCAAATCTTGTTGCCAATTTTTTATGGCATGATAGATGTTGTTAAGCATGACTTTACCTATGAATATATGTGTAACACAAGAGAGACAATAGGTGGGGAGAAGTATATGAATTTGCAATCTCTTTATGCACCATGAATGGTACATGATGCATTAACAGAGAAAAACAATATCTAGAGTGACCCCCTCCTTACAGGGTTTCAAGAAAGAATTTGAAGCTAGAGTTCTATATTGTACTTTAAATAAAAATATATTGTGAAGCTTTAGGGAGATCAAGAAATAAACAAAATAAATCATAGGGAAAAATGATGAAAGCTTCAAGGATTTATTAAATCAGTCATCATTTTTAGTCTTGACACATCATACAAAGAATGGTTTTATTGGCAGCATGGTGTCAGTCAAGTTGGCGTTGATGTCAATAGGTCAACGAGCTTTTGTCCGATGAACATATGGTTTCAAAGGTCGATGAAGCTTGTATAGAATATGGAGGTGCCTGACAAGGTGATGTAGAAATATGGAAAATTTCTGGGTAGAGCAAGTATGATTTCATTAAGTTAGAGGAACTTTGTTGGGATGATAATTAGCACAGAGCGAGGATTTCAACAACCTCCCTGGGTGCCCACTCTATCCTTGCGATGATCATCCCTGGCCGACAATTCTATCCCAACAATGATGCCTATAGCTTACCAATGTGCATTATCTCGGGCCTAAACCAAAGTAATTTCTCATGGTATTTAGTGAGAAGGTTCGAATGTACTTGGTCATCAACTATTATGTGGATTTGGTCTCAATATCACTACCTTCATAGCTGTGAATGCATTTCTCATTAGAGTTGCATATTGAATGGAAAATTTTGGTCATACAGAGTTAATTATGGTCCAATCTCCCCATTTAATGGTTATTTTATTGATCTGGTCAAATTGGTCCATCGTCAGTTTCGACATACCATCAAAGAAACTGAGGTATTTTCCTATGGTAACCATTTGGCCAATGTGATCCTCCAAAGCTATAAATATACAAGGTGATCAAGAATTTGTTGTGTGCATTTGATCTTGCCTCTAGTACTGTCTCTTTTAGTTTTGGATTGTTTCTTTTTGGCATAGCTATAAAAAATCGAAGCATAATTGGTCAAACCTAATCTCATTGGGATGGTATCTCCAAAACACTTGTTCACAAGGGTGATTGATTTGTGGATCGATATGTATCTAAGTGTATTGATGTGATCAAAGTTTTTTTTAGTTTTTTTTTACTCTCTAGAACATGTTTATTTGCATATCTGAGGAGGTATGTGAATGATTTATTTGAAGAATTCCTAGAGGTTGAGTGCATGGTAATTCTAGTTGGATTCAATGTGTTGAATTTTTTTAATGATTTGTCTAAATATCCAAGGTATAGTTGAATTAAATATATGTCTTCATTGAATGAGCACTGGACATTTATTTTGGCACCGTATAGATATAATGCAATGGAAATAACTCAAGTGAACAATTACATATCTTATGCATAAAATATGAAAACGTGTTGCTTCAGTATTGAATTTAAATTACCCACATATTATGTGCATCATTGAATTGGTCTATTAGATCGATTTTTGTTTTTGCGAGACAGATAAATGTGTATAGAGTTTATGATCTACAATGGGTCTGTCATGGCAATGGATTTCTGGTGAAAATTGTTAAACATTGAAAGTGAATAATTCAAATCAATGATTGGGATGCAGATCAAAGGAGGTTTGTCTAGTGTGTTGACCGAAGTTTGCGTAAATTTTTGGTGCAATGTGTAGGAACCAAAGTATGGATAGACATGTATTTGTGAGATTAGTAATTCGAGTGGAATTTTTGGTTTGGTGAAAATTATTAGTATAGTTATTGTGTGCTTTTATAGAAACCAATGAGATAAAATGATGTGCATTGTCGTGTAATAGTATTTCAAACATGATATGCTATCGTGTTTAAGAGAACTTTACTTGTTTTTGTCAGAGATATTGAATTTGGAGTATGCATAGACTAGGAATCAATGATGATAGAGCTCAAGTGTGAGATTTATAAGAGAGACAAAGGTTGTGCATTGAGTGTATAATGGTTGAACTGTTTTTATTGTGGGGAGAATTATGAAGACATTACTAGTTTGTGTTGCAGGCCACTTCTTGGAATTATTGGTGCATTGACCAAATACTATGGAGAACAAAGTCCTAATATATTTGTTGTATATTTATATTGTTAGAAGTATTGTTGTAGGGACTACAGAGATCTAAGCTCCCGGTGGTGTTACTCTATATACTTTAGCAATATTTTTTCATGAGATTTAATTGTTATGGCTTAGCAAGGGTCATTGTATAGAATATTTGATGACTCTAGATGCCTTTCATATGTTTCTTTTCATATAGGTTAGTGCATTAAAATTATTTTTGCTACTAGAGTTTGATAAGTTGTAGAGTTATTAATGAATAAGTTTGTTGTCAGAGTATATGCCACCTAGAGTTTGTAATGTTGCTTTTAGGGTGGATTATGTTGAGTTGATTTATTGTGAGTTGAGTGAATTGTGAAAAGCCATGTATTGAGCTAGGGTTTTCATGTACAAGCGGTTTATGTGCAAAAGTATTGTATTGTGATGAATTGTATGTTGTTGAATGGTGTGATATGTTACGGCTAGGGTTTCTTATATACATTGTATGATGTGAGTCTTTTGTTGGGGTATGTTGCTACTAGTCTTGATAGTGAGGGTTGATGTATGAAGAAAAAGTATATTTGATTTTTGAGCTAATAGTTTCAGAGTATGTTTCTAGGGTTTGTCATTATTGATGGGAAGAAAGGTTTTATGATGTAGAGATATTTGATATTGATGTGAACAAAGGTTATACTATTGAGGAAAATATTGTTGGAAAAATGTTTGTATTGTTGTTGTTATGGTTTTGACTCCATAATTTGGTGGACAAAGAGAAGTTTCATGTTGACATGTTGTTATGTAAATTGTTGATCACAATTTGTGGGTGCATATTGATGATAGAGTTGTGTTGTTGTGAGGAGATTGGTTTTTACAGAAAGAGATGGCATGAAGTGATGAACAAATTGATTATTGCAAAGGTTTGGAATTCATTGAGATTTGTTGTTGAGAGAAAAGTTACAAGTGAGTCCAATTTAAAATTTGGATGAGACGTGGCCTATAGGATCTAAATTTTTTTGCAGGTGGATCCAGTGTGAAAGATTCTGAAACGAGGTCCTCAAGAAGTCTAAGGGTTGGAGACTTCAATAAGGGAGTGGTAGCTTCCTTCCGATAATGTCCAGAGAACTTGTACAAGGAGTGGTACCTTCCTTCTAGTGGTAGCTAAAGAACTTGATGAGGGAGTGGTGGCTTCCTTCCAGTGGTAGCTAGAGAAACAATAGGAGGTGGTAACCTCTAGCATGTAGGAGCTCGTGCACTAGTACAATTTTGTGTCAGTCCAAGGTGTAAAAGAAGATTTTCTTTATAATAATAATGAAGAAGAGAAAGAGAACAATAGTAGTGGTTTTTCCTAGTTGGGTTTCCCACCTAAGTCATTCCTATGTGATGATGTGTATGTTGACTTGTTGTGTGTTGCATTATTATGGTTCACATGCCTTTATTATTATATGTTTTTCATGGTTTACTGGTTATGCTTAGATCTGTTGTCATAATGTGCTACTAGTTAAAATTATGATTCAATTAACATTCCAAAGAAAAGTGTAAACTAGGTAAAACTTGATTCAACAGGAAATATTGATTTCCCCCCCTCGCGGTATTTATAACATGGTTCATCAATGACTTCTAGTTGTTGATTAAGTAGCAATAGTTACAACAAAAGTTGGTTGACCATAAAGAAGTTATGCAGATGGTCTTGTGCTTATAGAGTATTGAATACTCATCACATTTGTTATTGACAACAAGCTATGTTGACGTGCAAATGGAATCCTTAAACAATAGGCTTAACAAAAAATAGAGAACATAAACATAGGAGAGAGAATTTTAGTTTAATGGGTGCAATACAATGGCAATAAAAAGGGTCATCATAAGAATTGTTTCCTAGTTCTATTAGTATCAATGTTAGAAAGAGAGGTCTAAGTCCCATAAGCGACCACCATTTGTCACTTGTGAAGTGTGTAGCACCTTTAGAAAACACCATAAACTTTTTTTTGATGTTGCAACGTGATAAGAAGATAACCACTTCCGTGGGGCATGAATTCTATTATTTTCCTAGTTAAGATACCCATGAGTGTTTCATTGTTGAGGTATACACAATGAGAATACTAGAAAGACATGTTTTTTGGAAAGTGGACAAGGTTCAGTAGAGAAATACTTTCATTTTGAAATTTTGATCACCATAGTTACTATCTGAATAATCATATGAAACTACCAAAACTAGTATGTTCCTTTTGTAATGAGTGACAAATTTCAAGAGACTGTCAAGTGCTAATGCATGACATGATTAGGAAAAGAGAAGGATAGCTATCCTAATATATATTAGACGATGACTTTGAACATATGGGAAATTGGATGGAATCTAACTAGTTGCAAATATTGTGAAAAGGGGAGGTCCTAGTATAGGATATATTTTAATTAGGTCAACCAAAAAGTGGAGTGTGACATACCTAGAATTACCTCCCTTGGCCTTCAAGGCACTCCAACTAAAATATCTTTTACATTGACAACAATGTTTCCCAATCATGAGATTACTTTAACTTATAAAAGTCCCTAATAACAACATAATCCAAATTTCTTATGTGGATAGAAAATTAGTGGGATTAAAATTGAATCTACGCGAATCATAAGGGAAAGCCATCCCCAGACAAAAACCTTGTTTTTTTATCAACATTTTTTTAGATAGAACTAATTGATTAATAGAAGTCCTATAAACAAAATATATCTAGGAATAATAAACAAATATATAATAAGATGCAAAGAGAGACCTTACCTAGACATATGAAAACAAAACTTATTTATATTCAAGTCATTTTCAACCATCCCAGTTACTGAGTGATTCACCTCCCAACCATGAGAATAAATGGAGAGTTCCATTACCAAGATAGACCTTGATACCACCAAATGAAGGAAGCTCCCATATGCTCTAATCTAACTCAAATAAGCCCATAGTTCCCAACAAATCATTCCAACCATACATTAGTATCAAATCCCTTGAGTAATCTAACTGGAATCAACCCATGATTTAATAAATCATAGCAAACCTATATTTATATTAAACCCCTTGAGTTCTAATCTAACTCAAATCAACCCATAGCAGGGAAAATTTTAAGAATGGAAATTTAACTTAAATTTTAGAAACCTTGGCAAATCTCACTAGTCCATAATATACAATCTATAAAATGTTTGATGATATTTTTGTAAAAATATTCAAATACATAATAATTTTATATAGTCTCTATATAAAAATGTTTATTTTTAAGGTAAAATAGTTTTATACTATAAAATTTAGGCAAATCATTTTTTTTAAAATGGAAATTA
>Ga0181459_100088_pt2 | contig 13012 bp, 7 predicted proteins | sample InSIn2SAF170_FD_119060 | JGI IMG/M metagenome (GOLD analysis project Ga0181459, IMG submission 119060) | Clean room microbial communities from NASA Spacecraft Assembly Facility at Jet Propulsion Laboratory, Pasadena, California, USA -... ...
CTCAAACATGACATGGAATTCAAACTATGACTCTAATACCACTATAAATAACCCATGTATAAACTCCACACTAAAAAAATGATTGCATTTATTGAAAATACATTCATTTATACACATATAATAAGTATGAGACAATTCTGTCTCGAGACAGTTTTATCTCGATAACTTATTAATGAAAAATAAAATACTAACTAATTACTATTTTAGCAACATAATCCGAAAAGATGAATTAACAAACCACTAACAAATAAATTCACCTATGAACTAAACTTATATATTTAATAATAAATAAAATTATATGAATTAACAAACCACTAACAAATAAATTCACCTATGAACTAAACTTATATATTTAATAATAAATAAAATAATTTTATAATTGTAAATGCATAAATGTTAAAAGAAAAATTGATTCATTAACGATACAAACAAGTTAATGTTGAACATATATACCAGCATCTTTGATTTATCACCGCGTAATGCTCTACCACCTTTCAATCAAAAATGCCTATGCACATAATTAGGAACAGTAACTCCGCAGAAGTTGAGCCGTGCCCACTGTCAACTCCAATTCCTATGTAACTTTGAGCCGTGTCCACTGTCAACCCCATTTCAATGTAGCATTGACCGAAGTGATACTTGTGGGTTCTACTCACATTCTGATGTGAAACGTGAGTCAGGTCGACGGACCAGACCATCTGTTTATAAAACCCACCTAAAAATACTTTAGTCTTCTTTGTAACAGGTCATAAATAGAAGACAGCCAACAAACCTCACAATTGTGTCCACATTTCAGCATTTATTAGCGTGTACCATTAGTTATGATTGATTTCATTTTTCAGGCTGGTGTCATTTTTATTGGTTATGATTGATTTCATTTTCCAGGCTGGTGTCATTTTCATTTGATTGATTTCAGTTTTCGATCTAGTGTCATTTTTTTTAAAACACATTTCCCAAAACTTAGCATTTAAAAAATAAATAAAACTAATTAAACTTCGTGTATTTTGCTCAAGTGAACTCTCACTTTTCCTCTTGGTCCTGGCCTGGCCCATTTCATGCCCCCGATTCAGAACTTTCCTGTGTGGTTTCTAGTTGGCTTTCTTGATAATTATTGACATTAAGGCACATCCCTTGCGGAGGATTTCATCCCCATCAAGGATTTCGTTCCTCTCCTACGACTTTAGGATGAGATTTTTCATGATATCCACTGGATATAAACTCCAGGATGAGATTTTATCATGGTATCAACTGCATATAAACTCCAGGTCCTGCATTCAAGATTACAAACTGGCTGCAACAGAACTCGCTAAGTTTTATTGCATCCACATCAAAACTGACAAAAAGTACACTAGAATCAGGTTTATTGCTTTGACAGCAAATAACAGCAAATAGCTGTAAACCTCAGCCTTGTACACGTACTTGTCACACTTGTGTACATATATTAAAAATTCTCAGCAGAAAGCATGAGCTGGATTGTAGACCCCCGCCTTCTCCTCTCAACTTTGGAGTTGTTTGGTGCACAACCAACAAAATAAACTACATTATGGTCCCATGCGGCCCACTTCATTTTTTAGCAAGTGGTAGTTGTTTAGGTTAAAAAAGAAGCAAACGAACCAGAAAAATAATACGGGTGCCCAATAAATCCCCCTTTTGTCTCAGCCGGGAGCTATCACATTCACAAACATAGATGCCAACTTGACAGAAATTAGATACCAACTACGAGTTGGAAGAGCTTAAGCCAACTACCTTGTCTTAGTGGGGCCTCTTAAAAGGACATTATTCAATTTTCGCCTATCACTGAACCTTAATTCCTAAATGCCCCTTCATTGAACCATCCATCCCAAAAACTGTGAACCCTACGAAGCTCTACGGGACCATTAATTAGACATATAATTTGTATGGCCCCTAAGCAGCATATTCACATGGCATAAAACCAGACAGTTTTTATGAATTCATTCTTGTTTCAGTCTTGAGAGCTAGGTCAAAAGGAATCTTAAAACAAGTCCTGCTACTGTCTTTGGTGGTTAAGCAGCCAAGACAAAAATTGAGCCTTATTATTAGTAATTAATATGAGTTTCGATTCACAAATTCACTGGCAAGTGGCAACCACAATTCACAAGTTCACTGGCAAGTGGCAACCACACCACCCTTGAGGCGAATCCTGTATATTACTCGCATAATGAACAGGTTACAGATGATAGAACTAGCGTGTATCTTTAATATGTAAAATTTATATTTGATTATCAGCTGTAGAATTTTATGGCTAACATTTTTGGATCCCAGGATATCCTTGTAAGCATCCAACAAGGCTTTCAAACCCCATTAGACAAAATTATCGGCAGGAGCCACAGCTAGCCAAAACTGACTTTCCCATCATAAATTTCAACCTTTCTAACATTGTGGAAACCTATCCATTGGGGGGACCATTAGAAAATAATGGAAACATCTGTGTGTGACATGTGCGTTCTGCAGTTATCTTGGAGGTTTGAAATTGAAATTGAGAGGAACTTTAATCATATCGACAAGTGACAGAAATTGGTTGAGTTTTATTAATGTCCACCAGTGACTAAACTTTATTGAAATTTGAAACTTTATTAATGTCGACAAGTGGCTAAAATAGGTGTGTGGGCATTCAGAGTACAATATGCACCAAAAACTACAGGGAAACCCAACAGAAACAAATGGCTAAAATAAGTTGATGGGACTAATGAGAGTCCAGAGTACAATATGCACCAACAACTAAAAGGAAACGCCAACAGAGAAAATTAAAAAAGAAATTAATTTGCAACAAGCTAAGAAATTAATTTGCAACATAAGCAGATGGCTACCAAGATGCCTTTTAACATATACAAATTTTTTAATATGTAAATAAAATTACAATTTTTTCTTTCCAAATAAAAATAAAGATGGTAGTAAAAGGAAAAGCAGCTGCTAGCAAAAAGTAGAGCAAAGGTCACTCTTGTCCTCTACAATCTATAATTTATAACAGCAAATAGGAAATTCTCAAACGGTCTATACATAAAAGGCATAACTAGTAGAGAGGGCAAGGTATGCACCAATAACTAAAAGCACACCTGAACACCAAGAAAATTAAAATAGAAATTAATTCTGAATCTAAAATAGATGAGTAACATAAACATAGCTAGCAAAAAGGTAGACCAAAACATATATAAGCTTATTCACTCTCATGCTCTAAAATTTATCACCTATAACAACAAATAGGAAACTCTCAAAAGGCCTCTATATGAAGGGCATTGCTAGAAATGGGGGCAAGAAAAATAGGAAGTCATTCCAGACGTGACAATAGTTGAGCATCTCGAATACCAAAAAGCCGAACACTGTTACTGTATTTGAAATTGCAAGTATCAAACACAACTACATCGACATTCCGGTTTTCAATTATATGTCATAGAAAATAGAATTCGCCGGTTAAGAGCATGCAATAAAATTAGCACATTTTCCATTGCCATTAATTGATTGCACTTCCAAAATACATCTTGAGCTAGTAATTAGAACCAGTAATTTATGACAATATAGCAAAAGATGCCGAGCAACTCTTGGCAGAAAAATTATCCAACGAACCACCACTCCATTAATAAACCGCAATGCTGAAATTACTTAACCCATAAAGAATGTATGCTGTGGAACTACATAACCAATACATAGAATTATCTTTCGAGCAATCACATACAGACTCTACCCAAGCCAAGATATAATACATTAAATCTATCAATAGCTCTTGATACCTAACAAGACAATGTGAAACAAACACAACATGACACACTCCAAATCTAGCTAAACCATCCGTTTCAGTGGCTTGTTACAACATCTTCAGAGGCAGAAGGAGAAACAGAGTAAGAGTCATCCCATTCACCCAAAGGAGATTGCTCAACTCTGATGTCCTCAATCAACCTAACAACTTCACCCATCTTAGGACGTTGTTCGGGTGACTGTGAAACACAACTCAAAGCAATCTGCAACATCGAAACCATCTCCTCCTCAATGTTCTTGTACCTCATCAATTCAAGGTCGAACACTTCAGCAGTCCATTCTTCCCGGACAATGGACTGAACCCATTTTGGAAGATCAACACCTTCTTCTTGTGAATGATAGTGCATAGGAGCTTTTCCAGTCAAGACCTCAAGGAGTAACACACCAAAGCTGTACACATCGGCCTTTTGGGACAATTTTTTGGTTTCTGCCTGCTCAGGTGCTCTGTACCCTACATATCTAGATGAAGCATGAATATGCGAGGGGTTCAGGAGCAGGGCCAACCCAAAATCAGAAATGCATGCAACACCATTCTTGTCCAAGAGAATATTGGAGGATTTGATATTCCCATGTGGAATCTTCAAAGACCCATATTCTTCATGGATGTAAGCAAGACCTCGAGCAGCTCCTAAGACTAGACTGATTCTTGTAGTCCAGTCCAATGGTGTTCTTCCTGGACCTCTGTTCCCTGATTTGTACACAAACAGATCAAATACAAACAGATCAAATAAAATTGATAATAAAAGATAACAAATTAGCACAGTTACTTTTTAATCCTGGAGATAGCAATCTTAATGGTGTAATAACAATGAAATTGCTTCCGTATGAAATTTAATAATTCTCTGCCACTATGGATCTGTGCTAGTATATAATGTCTACTAAAAACAGCCCTGCTAGTTAACACCACACCCGGTTGGTCATCTTAAAACAAAAAGTTAGCATATATAAAAATATGTCAGCCAACTATATACACAACAATAAGTGTTCATGGATGCTTCTATCTGGGAAGTAGAATGCTAACTCTTGATGCAAAATGATTGAATTGACAAAAGCTAGGTGATCTACAATCTCAGTGGGGGCAGGGAGATTTATCGGCATTATGTTGACTAGTGTGATGGTACATTGAATCTAAAAGATGTAATAGATGTATTGATATCTAAAAGCGTTAACACAAATCAATCTAAACCTGAAATAATATGCAGTTGGATGTTGTGAAACTTGAGACGAGTATCTCAAGTTCACAGCCAATGGCCAATGTATCATGGGTTTCGTATGCAAGCATAAAGGTTGTCAAGCTTGTAGGTGAATAACTAGAGTGTAGGCTGCAGAGCGTAACGGCTGTGCAGAGCTTAAGATACCTATCATGACTTGACACAAATCGCAAATGTACTTATGGGTGTGACATGCATGTGGAAGGGTTTGATATACATTTTGAAATTCCTAAGCCAGAGAATGCATATCCCACAGTACATGACCAACTTATCATGGATACATGAAGGTAGTGAAGCTTTCGAATGCATAGCAAGTTTATATAAATGATTTATCAGCTGGTTTATATTTAGTTCGCAATAGATCCATCTTAATTTCGAAACTTTACAGGCTAGATGTGTAAATCATTTTTTAGGTTATAAAATACTATGGAAGGTGTAATGAAGTTAAAAAGGAAAAAAAAAAAAAAAGGAGAAATGAGGGTTTTTCTTCAATGGAATGGTTATGATATATAGATACCTGCAACATTAAATCCAAACTTTTTCTTCTTTAAAAGATCTAGCTCTATCTCCAGTTGCAAGAGCACCTCACTTATATATTTACAGTTTATATTCGTCCATATAATAAATATATAATAAATATTTGTAATAGATGTAAGGTTAAGATAGATCTTGCTCTATCCCTAATAGATCTAAGGTTAACATGGATCTATAAATGGTTCTTTAAATATGAGAAATGATATAATCAATCATACAGTATAGATGGGCATCTCTAACCTACCTTAGTTAGTCTAAATAGTTCTAGCATTAAGATGAATCCCTGAGTAATTGTTTAAATATGAAAATAAAAAAATCAATTGTAAGGTATAGATAGGCATCTCTGACCTATCTTTGTTTTAGACCAGCCTACCTTGTTTTTAGACCAGCTTACTATCTAGGTACAGAAAATGACTTATTTCAGTCTACATAAACGGTCCATGTATCATGGGTTTGATATCCACATGGATTATAAAGCTTGAAGATGAATAAATCAGTTTACACACAAATGGCCAAATTGAATATTTGTCGTAATTTATATGAGTCTGTGCGCTTTTATTAATAAGTCGAATCTTGGTAGTAAGTAACAGGCAAAACATAAGAGACAGGCATGCAAAAACTAAGCAGAAAGACAAAGAGACTAAACAGAGAATCCACTGACCGTGTAGAAGAGAATACAAACTCCCATTGGGAAGATAATCATAAACCAGAAGCTTCTCCTCTTTTGCATAATAATAAGCTCTGAGACGAACTATGTGGGGATGCCTCAATTTCCCAATCAACTCCATGTGCTGATCGAATTCCTTCTTCCCAGAAGGATTAACGTCCTTTAATCTCTTGACAGCAACAACACAGCCATCATCAAGAACGGCTTTATAAGCAGTCCCAAAGCTCCCCTTCCCCAACATCTCGGCAGACGCCCTCAGCAGATCCTCCAACTCAAACTGCTTCTTCCTATCAAAGAACACAAGTTTACTCCTCTCCATCTCTGGCGTCTGCGCGCCACCGGAGAAATCCATCTTCTCGGAGGCCGTTTTTCCAGCAACCTCGATCTCCCTGATGTATTTCTTCCAGTAATACACCAGAAAAATGAGCGTTATCAAAATCAGAACGGCAGCATCCCCGACCACAATGGCAATGACGGCCCCCGTGCTGAGAGCCCTAGTTTTGGATCTCGTGTCCACGGGAGTACTCGAGCCCGGGTCGGAGCTCGGATTCGACGGCACCACTACAGCCACCGGTGGCGGAATGGTACAGGCCGGAAAAGGACTCCGCCCGCAGAGCCCAGCATTGCCTGCGAAGGCCGAAGCCGGGAACTTCTCCAGAAGCTGGCGGGGTACTTGGCCAGAAAGTTCATTATTGGAAACATTTAAGTCCCGCAAGAAGCTGAGATCCGGCAACGGCCCTGACAGAATGTTGTTCTGCAGGCGCAGAGTTACCAGCCGCGTAAGGTTCCGTATCACCGGCGGAATCGATCCGCGGAGATTGTTATCGGAAGCGTCGAGCCTCACCAGGCGCCTGAGCCGAGCAAGATCAGCAGGAATCAGACCCGAGAAGTCATTGGAAGCCAAGTAGAGCAATTTTAGATTGTAGCAATTTGACAATGGATCCAAGCTGCCGTTGAGCCGATTTCCCTGAAGATCAAGAACCCGGAGCTGGTCGAGCGCAGAAAGAGGATCGATAGGGCCTCGTAACTCATGGCCCGAAAGCCAAATGAAGAAGACTCTGCCTTTTTTGCAGGTTATGCCCTGCCATTTCCCAGTGCAGGCATCGGCCGAGCTCCAGTTTTTGGCAAGAATGCCGTGGGAATCCGTTAGGGCTCTGAATTGGAGTAATGCCTCTGTATCATTGAAGCTCTCGGTCTCAGGAATTAGCGTCAGAAGGAGCAGCAACGGTACTATTCCTATCAGAGAAGCCATGGAAACGAGGCTTCACAGGAAGAATTTCGATCGAAATAGGAAAGGAATGAGAGAAATTTATTGTTGCTGGCCTCTTCGCCGAGGGGTGTTTATTATACAAACTGTGGAGTTACAGTGACAGTGCGATGAGTCATGTCAGTATCAGAGAATAGAGGGTATTGTATTTATTAGGCACGTACACAACACAGCCTTTCATCATTATTCATGATTTCCTCCACTCTGAAATGCAACATGGTCAATCTCACCTGGTTGGTGTTATTATTAATGGCGAGTGGTTTGCCTTTTTTACTGCCTGTTCCACTCACACAGTTGTCCCACATCTGTCTCCTGCTCAGCCTATGTTTGGAGTAAATTTTGGACCATCAAATCCCCTGGGATTGCTGTGCTCCCTTTGCTATTTTGGGCGCCCTTATTGCTGTGGAGGGGGCCATTGCTGTGCAGTCAGAGGAATTGATTTCGTTTGTTTTATATAACATGCAATTTGTGCTCTTATTAAGATTTGCGTGTCTTTATTGTTGTGTACGGAAGAATTTTGGAGTATTTTCGGAATCGCCATTGGAGTTAAAATTTTATAACAGAAAAATAGTGTGAGTTGAATTTTGAAATCTATATTGAGAAAAACTTTGGTAATAATTATATAAGAAATGTTTTGTTACACATTTCGAACTATGAAGAAATGTTTTGTTACATATTTCGAATTATCTAGTCTGGTAATTTGAAAGGTTAGGTTACATATTTCGAATTATCCAGTGTGGTTGAGAAGTTAGAGGATTAGAAAATAACGTAAAATTAATATGTATGACATATGATTAATTAGAGAATAATGTAAAATTAATAAGTATTAATAAAGAAATTTTTCGAAACAAATATGTTTTTACAATTGTACTATGTTGTGTGAGTTTCTCGAATGTGAAAATGTCAGGAATTTAGTTATGGTTTTTGGAATGGTTAAAAGTTTCTCCAAAATGGTTTTTGGAATGGTTAAAGGTTTTCTCAAAATTTACAGGAAACCGCTAATCAGAATAATAATATTATATAATAAAAAAAATTAAAAATAATTTTTTAATATTTGAAAAATTAAAAATATTTTTTAAAAATCTGAAACTTGTTTTTTAATATTTTTTAATTAAATAATTTATATAATAATTAAAATTAATATTGATTCAAAATATTCAAATATTTAAATCAATTTAATATATAAATACATAATATATAATCTCTCTTATATATAAATAAATTCTCTCAATGTTTTCTTCTTAGTTTCTCCTTTTTATATATATAAAATGTCAAGTTTATTATGAGTTCTCTGACATGTTTTTCTAGTTATTCTTACTAGAAAAAACAACTCTAATGTTTAAGCATTCAGTGCCACATACAATATGTACACTCAATCTTCTGCGATATATATATATATATAAAAGAATACTCATCCGTGGTGACATCCCAGATATCGCACCACTTCCTTAACCCATTAAGAGATTGCTCCAGTTTCTCAATTAAGGATATCAGTGTTAAAGATGTCTTTGGCCTTTCTTCCTATGAAGGTTTCAACATAGACTCGTGTTTTGTGGGCAGTTCAACATATTTCTCTATAGGCTTTGTATTTCCCAACCCTAGGGAACCTACAAACTCCAAAAGACCAAACCAATGTCCAAAGCTCCCGAAACTTTCCCAAGCTCACATTGAAGCTCTCGTTAAAAAGATAACATTCTCATATAACTCCAAAGCTCCCAAAAAAACAGTGTTCAAAGCTCCCCAAACTTTCCCAAGCTCTCATTGAAACTCCACTGAAAAAATAACATTCTCGTATAGTTCCAAAACTCGCAGAAGAGCAGAAACCATTTGGAACAAATTTCGGACCCCTCAAAAACAATTCCCATATAACAAAAAAATTAATTGTATAATTTACTTTATGACACTTAATAAAGTGTTACATTTCTCTTTGAAAAGTAAAATTTCATCGTATTGAAAAGAAAAGAAAAAAAATTCAAAAGAAAAAACATAAATCACTGTTTAGTAATGATGAAGGAAAAAACATAAATGATTGTTCACTAATCATGTTGAAAATTCAATTTAATGTAAAGAATCTAATGCTAAATTCCTGGTTATAGAGCAAATGTCAAATTGGATTGGCAGTTCTTATCCACTAATCTGAATATGGAAAATTGAAACATGATTTCATACCGCGCTATCCGCCAATTGACCATGACAGCGACAAGTAATTCTGTGATTGCTCTGGAATCCTATGTTAATTATTCATACCATCGGTTTTTCATGCAGACATCGTGGAAATTTTTTAGTCAATTTGTAAAAGGTTTTAAAGCATAAAGTAATTAATCTACAAAATATATTGTAGGGTTGAAGGTTTGTTGAAATTGGGTGAACTAAATTTAATCTAAAATATTATAAAATAAAATAAAGAATAGCATGATAATCCATATTTTATACTAAAATATTTTTAAATTTAATCTAAAATATTATAAATAAAATAAAGAATAGCATCATAGTCCATATTTTATACTAAAATATTTTTGTAAAAGATTAAATTATAATAGAGGAAGTAACAATAGGTAGCAGTAAACGGAAAGTCATTTTTTAATATTATATAAGTCAAAATCTTTTTTAATTATGTAATAAGGCTTAAAATTATTTATTATTAATAAGGAATTTGTCATTAATTACTTAAAATTTAAAGATATTTAATGAAAGTGGAAGTCTATAATTTAATTAACCATAAACCATAGTAACTTATTAGATAATTTAATTAAAAAAATAGTGAAATTGTATCCATTATATAATGAAATTATATATATAAACTTTTTAAGTGAACTTGGAGTATAATTTAAAAAAAAATATCAAATAATTTAATTAAAAAATATATAGTGAAATTGTATCCATTACACAATGAAACTATATATATAAACTTTTTAAGTGAATTTGTAGTATAATTTTGAAGGAAAAAAGGTAAATGAAAAAGATATATAAATGAAAATAAAAAGAGCGGGCATAAACTGTTATTAGAAGACATTTAATGAAAGTGGTAGTATAATATGACTTACCTCAATAAATTATCAAGTAATTTAATTAAAAATATATATATTGAAATTGTAACCATTTTCTAATGAAATTAATTTAAAAAAAAAAAAACCAAAATGTTAATTTTGTAAGTGAATTTGCAATATAATTTTATTTTTATTTGTAAATCAAGTTTTTTTATTAATTGAAGTTATTGATATATCTTGAAGAACTCCATGCCAAAACACTTTTGGCCTCATTTCTATGGAATTTATTGTTCAGAAGATAACAACATAACCACATAATAAATAAAAACAGAGAACTAGAGACCCTGATGCAAATAGCCCAAAAGTACCAAAAAAATCTAAGAACCGGGAAGCAACCAACTTTCGTCACTAATCTAAAGGGTGAGCAGGAACCAAGTTGTCTTGTTGATGATTTGGTGACAGAGGACGACTGAATGCACAATGAACATCGCCTTACATATGCTCTATTTACCTTCCAATCACTTCATTCTCTCAAAAATTCACTTCTAGTCATGACAAAGAGAGGCGAGCATGTCCATCATCTACTATTGATTTTGCTTAAGGTCATTCACGAATCCGATCACCTCATTATGGTTCTCATGCTTAACTCGGGCAAGTTGTTCAAGGAGTAGTGTAATATGCTAAAGACGTTCATCCAAGAAGTTAAAAGGGGGAGGCAACTCAATTCTGCCCAAAAAATTAACTTATTGCAGAAACACTTCCTCCCTTAGGTCTCGATTATCCCCTAGACGTACTGGCCCATGGCCCTACTCCCTGAGGGGCATGCCCCCATTCCCCAAGCATGGGGTCAAAGAAAGTTGGGTTGCACCCACTACCCAGAAAGAAACACCTCCACTTGGACGCACAAAAAACCTCAACACCCTCGACTCTAATCTCCCCAAAGTAAGGCAAATAAACAACACATTAATAAAACCTAGTGTCATTCAATTGACTTCCCTCCCAAAGCCCCAATGCCTCCCTCACAAGGGATCGCACAATCCCTTCACACAAGCTCATTTGTGTGGGTTGCCACCCTACACAGTTAAACACCTACACCAAACATCCCTTAAAAAACAAAGACCAAGCTCAAAAGCCTAGATTTAGCGGAGATGTACTTAACTACTAACCTCCTTTACTCTCTGCTCCCTTTCAACAAAGTCAACTGGGGACGACCAAAGTAATTCGATAACCCAAACAGTGGTGTACACAAGCCAACAAAGAAATACTATGGATATGGCACTTACCAAACTACCGTAGCTAACTTCATTCCCAGTTGATAGGCACTTCCTTTAGGGATTGACCACAACAAGTCCAGCCTCTCCACATGAATGATACATAGAGACCATGGGTGTCACAACGAGCTTGGACCTCATACATGCTAGCATGGAACCTCTGTTCTTAGGTTTATAGTCTCCCCAGAGTTAGCTTGAGCTGTGTCTCAGCATGACCTAGTTTTAAAAGCAGGGTTGGGCACGCCTAGAATACCACCCTACAAATTCACACATCCAATACCTTCTGCCACCTCATGTCCCATAACCACATGCAACCAATAATGCCAAAGCACAAATTCCCTAGCAGTTATAGTAACTTGCATGCCTCTTGAAGGTTCGACGCTTGCAATCTAGTGGAAGTGTGTGTGACACACCCCTTGAAGTTTAACATTGCATAGGCAGGGAGGACAAGGCCCCCACCATTCCCTCACTTCTGCTAGCTATCACACCCATCGAGGAACTTGCAATATAATTTTGAAAAGAAGATGCAAATGAAAAAAAAGAGGCTAAAATATAAGTTTCTATGAGAAGAGAAAGGTTTTCACTCGTTAAAAATTAATAATCTTTTGTATTTTTTTAAAGTGTAGGAAAGTTTTCCATACTCAAGATTGTTATTTTAATTGCTACAATAAGATATGAAAAAAAATTCACTTATTAAAATTTGATAATATTTTATATTTTTTAAAGCGTTTTGCAATACTTAATGTTATTAACTTGATTTCAACTAATAAAATTTCAATATTTAAATATGCAATATTATCAAATAAAATTTGGTTAAGTTATTATTTTAAATAACTTTTAACTAGAATGTTGAAGTTTTTTAGAGATGTATAAAATGTTTTGAACATTTTATCGATTAAAGAAATTAAAATATTTTTAATTCTTAATGATAAGTGAATTGTCTATTTAAAATATTAGATTTTTTTATAAAGCACATATATTTTCAAATAACTTAGCAAAAAATTACTCACTAAAATTAAAATATTATTTTTTAATTGATTAAAAATAATAATAATATATTATTTTTATTGATTAAAATTTTTTATAAAGTTTATAAAAATAACTATTTATATTTTTTTAAATAATAAATGAAAATTTTAAAAGCTTAAAATAAAAAATAAAAATATTATAATTTAATCAAAAAAAATAAGAAATAGCAATATAGCAATTTAATTGGAAAAATAATCTAAAATAATTTTATATATAAAAGTAAAATTAAAATTTATTTATATATATATATATTCCTACACTCTTTTATATATATA
>Ga0181459_100127_pt2 | contig 12945 bp, 8 predicted proteins | sample InSIn2SAF170_FD_119060 | JGI IMG/M metagenome (GOLD analysis project Ga0181459, IMG submission 119060) | Clean room microbial communities from NASA Spacecraft Assembly Facility at Jet Propulsion Laboratory, Pasadena, California, USA -... ...
GGAGGCTGTGAGTGTATGTTTCAAGATGAATATGCACATGTAATGCTCCGTTTCAACTCTATTAGGGCATTGAATGCCTCAAGTAGAGGTCTCTCGTCTTCACGTCTTCGTTCTCACTTCTTCCTCTTGAACAACCGCACTGAGGGTAACTGTGTGATATCACCCCACAAAGTCCTGCTGTAACTGCTAGAAGGTACCATGCACTAGAAGGGGCGTCTTTTTGGCTATATGACATTCCCCGGAAGCATGTCCAACCGGCGTTGTGAATGCATGGGAAAAGGTGAGATCTTACATCGCCGCTCATATTGCCTTCAACATAGCCCAGGCCGGGCACTGTTAGCTCAAAGGTACACGGGACTTTCTGTGCCTAAGTAAGCTCCACGAAGCGTATAATTTCTTGGGCCGTGAATGATCACCTGCGCGTCGGTAAGGATTGCGTCGACATCGTAGTAAGATCCCATCTTCACTACTGCGACCCGATGAGCGCGTTCCAAGAAGATTCACTGAATCTGCGTCTCCAGTACAAAGCACTGACAAGGGCAGATGCCACGTCGTGGTGTCGAGGGAGAAGCAATCGGAGCTGCTCGATGTCAGAGAGCAATAGGCGTGTCGCGTGGTGGCACAAGCCCGTTCGTTCGGAACAAAATTTCATGCAAAAGGATAGAAAGAGGCAAAAGAAACAAAGAAGAGTGGAAACACGAGAACGGCGGCCGAATCAGAAAAGGTGAGGGAAAGTGAAGCAGCGAGAGTTTACAGCGGCCTTGCGGCAGGGCTTTGAGATGATTTGCCTACCTGGCCGCCTCCCGTGAATTGCGCGTCTGTGAATGCCTGCGGAGGACCTCCGTGGATGGACTTAAAACCGCGGTATGCCCCCGTTTCCAGGACTTGCTTGCATCTGCACCTTCCCGCCTACTCAACTGAAAGAACTTGTAAATACTGACATTTGCTTTCCTCCTTGGCTTGCACGTTGTGTCTTGTCTGTCACGGCCCGGGGTCCATCGCGCTCGTCTAACTTAGCGCGCACCCTCACGTCACGGGCCGCCTGCGATCGGGTAGGCCATAGCTTCATCTGGCATCACAACCCTGTGGCAGCAGCAAGGCGTCGGTTACCCACATGAACCGCCCGTCGAACGCTCTCCACCGCGCTGCACAACCGTATTGAGCACGCACCAAAACAACAACACCCTATAAAGTACGTCGTGTGCGCTCAACCTAGCACAAGCTACGCCACTGCGACCTGGTGTCGTGTGAATACACCATCGCTCTTGACTCAGCCTGCAAGTCACAGAGCTATCGTTGCTAACGTACTGTAGCCGCAACGACACCTCTCACAGCCTCCGACCGCCCGTTGCAAGCTGTTTTCGCATGAGCCCCCGCCCTCAGCGCCCCTCGTCCACCCCGCCGTAGACGGTTTCAACCCTCCTCCCACCTCCCGGCACCATGGCTGTCAGCGAACGAATATCACAGCTCATGGGTGCCCTCGATGCAGGTTCCGGGCCTGATATATCTCGTGCAACATCACCCGGCGGTGATTGGCGCCACGCCAATGGCGGCGTGAACGGTGCAGACATTGACAACCGAAACCGCCCACGGACTTTTCCGTATTTCAAGTACCTACCATATGAGACCGAAGACGATGAAGAGCGGGAAGAGAACTTGAATACGTGTCTAAAACACCTCTACATTGCCGTGTCAGCAGGAGATTTTGCGCCTGGCGCTGTGCATTGGACGCGAGAGATCCGAGGATGGCTGTCCTTGAAGTTCGATCTACCTCGCAGCACGAGGGTGAAGCTCGTGAAGCTCTATTACGAGCTGGCGCTTGCACCGGGGCTGGACTACCTGGTCGCGGAGCGTTTTGCGAGCATGTTCATGGTCTTGACAAAGTGAGCGAACGCCGACTCTTCTCCGCTTGATATAACCAAAGACTAACGTTTGGCCAGGCGAAAGCACTACCTTCGGCCCGGAAAAGACTTGACATTGGATTGGCGGCCACTGTACCGAGAACTGAAGCTGTTTGTCCTCCCGTCAGAGTCAGGGGGCTCACATCCTCCGAATGTCAAGCGCAACATACGCACTCTGACCAAATTGTGCACGTTCGCACAGTTCTACTTTGACCCGCAAGACATACCGGCCATGTTTGACGAATTCTTGCCCTTCTTCAGTACCTCCTTTTCCGAGGGTGCATATGTCGTCGTGGGCTTGCTGAACCTGTTACTTCCGACGAGTCCTGCGCCGGAGGACAGGCTCGATCTGCAACCGCAAGAGTACATTCCCACTTTCTTCCATCTTTGGTCTCTAGTCAATCGATCTAAGCTGTTTGACATACACTTTGTCGATATCTTCTCCAGACTTGCTAGGGATACTCTACCCGCAGAGCATATTCCCTTTTCGCAACATGGCATCTACACAAGCGAACAGTCCTCACTCATCTTCACTGCGATTCTGAGACTCCTAGAAATTCCAGTTGGGCAGGCCACGTCACCTTACAGCGCTACAGTTGATCTAGGTGCTGGCTTGGCAATCATGCTTGATCGAGATCAACGGAAGCATCCTATAGCTCATCATATTGCGCGCTGGATCGTCATGTCGCTATCACCGGCATGCTTAGAGCATTCAGATTCCATATTGACTAAGCTTGAAGGGCTAATTCAGGCTGTCGAGACCTTCTTCCATCCCTCGAACTCCGGGAGTTGGACGAAGACACTCTCGCAACTGGTGTTCTATCTAGCAGATTTCTTCGTTATGCGATGGAATCGAGAGCATAGTGGCGAGCAAGAAGTACCAAAGGAACGGATGCTGAATGATGCCATCAAACGACGTTTTGTGCTATGTCTGCGCGAAGTGATCTTTATGGGCATCTTCGCAAAGAGCGGCACCGCAATGAACTTCTCCCTTTCAACTCTGCAGAGTTTGGCTTTCCTTGAACCGACGCTGATCTTGCCTGGGGCTCTGCAGCGAATTTATCCTGCAATGCAAGGTCTAGTCGAGGTACATCGCACGATCTCCTCGATCCGGGCATTGCACATGCTGTCGAAGGTCATGGCGAGGACGAAAGGCTACCGGTGTCACGTTACTACTGTTCTAGGCCTTGCACTGCCTGGGATTGACGCCAATGATTTGGAGAAGACATTGCATACGCTGTCATACATTCAAGGCGTCTGTTACACGGTACCGTTCCATGACCTCACACAAGAAAAGAAGGATTCGAGTGAAGCATCGTCTAGGAAGGGGACGGAGACGCCGATGGAAGAAGCCGATACCGACACCGGGCTTGCTGTGCGATGGATCACGCAGCAAGTCGAGCGATTGGAGAACGCCGGCGGTGATGTGGAGATTGACTACGATCAGGAGCTCAGCGATCACGAGGAAGAAATGATATTGCGGTCATCAACGACGGGACTCAACGAGTTCTTGATAACGTTCCTTGGCCGTGTTTTCACACTCTTAGAGAACTTGCCAGACGCTTCGAGGGTCCGCAGTGGATCTCCCGAAGAGAACGTAGTGAACACGCTTCCGGCAGCTTTCACTCCATTGCTCGCAGCTCTCTCCCCCGAGCTTTTTGATGTTGCACTGGATAAAATCGCAAATTTCGTCACGAATCATGTCATACATCAGGCTCGTGATGCCATGGCATTCATCTGCAATGGGCTTGTCAAGATCAGCCCCGAGAAGTCGCTCAAGCGTCTCCTACCTCATCTGCTTGCTGGGATCCGTACAGAAATCGACGATAATGGCGCTGGCTCCACCAGAACAACAGGTTCCGAAGTACTCCCACGAGACCGTGCTCTAGTTTGGAACATCAGTCTTCTCAGCATGTGTGTAGTACATGTTGGCGATTCTGTTCTTGCTTGGAAGGATGAGCTCTTCGAAATCGCCGAATACATGCAGCAAAAGTGTAGAGGTATCCCTACTGTCCATGTCTCCAACTTTATCCACCATCTTCTTCTCAACCTAACCATGACCTACACTATCGACTATTCCATCTATGAGCCTGCCGAGCTGGAGAAAGGTCTGACAACGGATTCCTGGGGCAGATTGGTTGACGTGAAAGAGCTGGATATCAAATGGCACACGCCAAAACCGGAGGAGATCGACTTCGCTGTAAAGCTTTTCGAAGCTCAATCTAGGAGTGCAGTAGGTGCGCTTCGAGCACTAGTTGGTCCAAATCCACCCATCAAGCGCGATGGCACTGGAAAGGATTGGTCAGACGAGGTAGCACGGAATCTTGTTCTCCTTAGGCTGGTTGTGTCCGGCGTCTCGGTTCTCTTTGACTCGAGGTATGACCTTGATGATGATTCCTCCGACTCGGATAGCGGTTCAGATCCGGATGCTATGGACACCGAAGGCATTGACGACGATGCTGGACTAGGTGAGGCGGAAGACGAAGAAGTGAAGCCCACATTCCAATATGAGACTGGATATCCCCTCGAGCATGACGGCAAGCACTACAGACTTCTTCACGCAATACGCCACAAAGTCGGAGAGACTTTTCATCTGGTGCACGAGTTCTTGATCGAGAAGCAGGAGGATGATGTTCCGTGTTTCAATTCCTTGTATAGTGCTTACCGTTGTTGGTTTATCGATGTCGGAATTGAACGCTCTGCTCATGTCCTAGACCGGGTAACTAGACTTCTCGGCGCCGATGTCGGTCCTTTCAAGTTCAGTGGTCTTCGCAAGGAATACCCGCGCCCTCTTTTAGTCCGACGCGCCAACGTGTACCATCTTCAACGCCTGCGGCATAACGCGAACCCTCGGCCTAAGACGGACCTAGACAAACAGCTTCTCCTTGACCTTGCCACATCTAGCGTTTCTCTCTACACCGAAATCCGACGTACTGCGCAGACGGGCACTGAATCCGCGGTCAAATGTGTCCTCGGAGCTCGACCGCTCGTCATTCCTCCACTCCTTGAGGCACTTACGAAAGCTGTGACTGAAAATGACTATCCACGCATCAAGGGAGCTATGTTCTCCTTGCTGTTTGGTAGCTTGGCCAAAACCATTAGTCGTGACTGGAGGTTTACCCCTACCTTAATCAAAGCTTTCATTGAGGTCACTGGTGCCGATAAACCGTCTGTGCAGAAGCTGGCCACCAATGCCACGTTTCAAGTCATGGACATGGGCAAGGCGATGGAGCGAATGGTGATACTCGACAAAGACGCGGTTGAGTCTATCTCCTTCGCAATTGATTCCGACGACGAAGGCGGCGTGCAACACAAGGTCACCAAGCGACGGGACTACATCAAGAGGAAGAGGGCTCGCATCGAAGGCAAAAAGGCAGAGCTATCTAAGGAACTCGTGGAGATCGGTAGGACCGCACACTGGAAGAAGGTCAGTCGAACAGCAGCCATCATTGTCAATCTCGGCATGCGTTACGACACTATTGCGTCGGAGGAGATGGTCAATCTGATTACCCAAGGAGCGATCGATCCACATCCAAGCCTTCGAGGAATGTATGCAGGCGCACTGGTTGGACTCTTTTCCGTCATCCAGACTCGTGCTATCACAGGCCACAGCTACGAGAAATATCTCCTTGGCGTAGAAGAACTACCTGACAAGATTACGGTTCCAACAAAAGCTAATGATCCCAACTGGACCGAGGAACATCTTGCCTCCTTTGCCAAACCGGAGGCACAGTATTACGTCGACTTCGACTACCCTGGTTGGCTAGTCTGGAACAAGACCATGCCAGCTTTCCTGCCAAATGCTCCTGCTCTTCAATACGACAGTGTCGAAAATGACATACGCGCGAAAATCGGGAAGCTTCTAGATCGGCACTGGTTCTCAACCTACTTTGCCTACATGAAGCAAGAGCCTCGTGATTCTGGAGCTGATCGTTTCCGGATGTCCAGCGCTATGATGCTGACACATGCTTTCGAGTTGATCTTCTGCGAATTCACAGATGCTACTTTCGAGGACATCAAAGACCTCACACAGTCCGTTTATGGAGACGGAAGCGACAAACACCAACACCGTGCTACTGCCGAAATCATGGGCGCTTTGCTCTCTTGTGCCCCAGATCTGAAGCCGGAACAGCGCCAGGAGGTTTGGGAGTATGCATTCCCAATCATACGCGGCATCTTCAAAGATGGTCTTACACCTGAGAACTCGGGTTACTGGACAACCTTCCTACACGTCGTGCTCCAATCTAAGGATCCCCGACGCGGTTGGCCTCTTGTCGACTGGTTGGCTAGCTTCCGCCTTGACATGGACTCGAATGCAGCCTTCAAAGAAAGTTCGAAGATCCACTTACTCCAGCAATGCATTTGCGACGCTGGCTGGCACTTCCGACTAGAAAAGCCTATCCTGGAAGATTTCATGCAACACCTCGACCATCCCTACAAAGGTGTTCGTGAAGCGATGGGACAAACTATTGCTAGCATTCACAGGACTAGGTACCACGAATCCTACAAGGACGTCGCCAGTCTCATAAAGGCACAAAAAGAAGCCTCATCCATTGGCCTCCGTCCGTACGAGCCAACGGAAGAGTTCTCCACTATGATCACCGACGTCTTCAATCGTCTTGAGGTTTGGCGCGGGCAACGCCCCGCCGGACAGCAGACTCCATCTTCATATACTTCCGGTGGCAAGACAGTGCTCCTATGGCTTGACTCCACACTCTCATCCTACGAATGCACCCAGCTCGTAAAGTTCTTTCCCGACGTCTTCATCGAGCAACTCCTCCACATGATGGACATCAAAGAGGACCCCGAACTCCAGTCTCTCGCCTACCACGTCTTCCGCCACCTGCCCAACATCCCCCATAGGCAAGGCGAAGATGCAGAGTTTATTGCTGCCCTGATCCGCATCGGCCGCACTGCAACATCATGGCACCAACGTCTCCGCATTTTGATCAACATCCAGGTCATTTACTTCCGCCGCTTGTTTCTCATGAGCGAGCGTCAGCAGCAGGATATGTTCGACTGCGTATCCGCCATGCTCGCAGACGTGCAACTCGAGGTGCGCATGGGCGCTGCCACCACGCTATCAGGCATGATCCGATGCTCTCCCATCGAGCTGCGGGACCGCGTCGTCGAGTCCCTCAAATCCGATTTTATATCCAAGCTCGCGAAGCATCCGCTGCCGAAGCGTCGTATCCCAGGCACGCCTACTCCGGAACATGGCAAACTCATCTTGACGCGCCATGCGGCCGTACTTGGACTAGGCGCTCTGATCCAGGCGTTCCCATACACGAGTCCCCCGCCTGCATGGCTACCGGATATTCTAGCCATTCTAGCTAGGAAGGCGGCGGCGGATCCGGGCATGGTGGGAAAGAGTGTGAAGAGTGTTCTTGCGGATTTCAAGAAGACGAGGCAGGATACTTGGCATGTAGATGTTCAGGTAAGTCTCGCACTCACAATTAACCTTGAAGGTGTTTTTTTCGGGCAGTTTGCTAATTTTTCTGGGAATAGGCTTTTAAACCGGAGCAGTTGGAGGACTTGGAGGGTGTGCTGTGGAAGAGCTACTTTGCTTAGAAACTCACCTTCTGTCCTCTTTATGGTATCGTGACGACGAAAAGAAAATGATGAATGAGAATGAGAATGAGAATAGATATGAGGTGCCAGCCAGGTTTTCAGCGTACAGGTGTACTATATGCTGACGAGAAAAAAAAGGCATGAAAGGGGGTTTGGAAGGAAAGTAGTCCATGGCGGTTTTGTTCAATCTTTTTCTTCTCTCTATTGTTTTGGTTGTGGATCATGGCGGCAAGCGGAGGTTTGCATGGACGGCGCAGGCGAAGAATAGACTACTGAAACTTATCTTTCCTATTCTTGCATGCTGTGTGTGTAGGGTTATTTCACGTTATGGGGTGTGATATGAAAGATGTGTTGAAGCTTTGCCTTGCTATGTGCCGAGTGTTACTCATAGGTAAGAAACATGTATATCATAACCCGAGGTATCTATTCTCCACGCAAGAGTATGTATCAGTAAGCCACCCATGTCTAAATGCCACGAAAAGACAGCCTCCAACCGCCGACCTGGCAATGTGCCTCCCGATGTGAAGCCCAACTCTACGCCAACCCTTCTACCATCCGTCTACAAATATCCACCTCAGAAATTATCAATCCTCGTCCCGATCCCCCGATCATCCGCCAACCTAACCAAGTCTGAGCCAACGACCACATCCATCAAGCCCAACCCAACACTCTTGTATATGACATTCCCCTTCATGAGCCACTCCATCAAGCCCTTCTCCGCATTCTCATCCTTGTCCTTGTCCTTCTTCTGCCCTTTAACCTTCTTCGCCTCGCCCAACTCGACGCCGCTCCTATCAAGTCCATCATCATTCTCATCGATATGCTTGCTCTCCTCCCTCAAGCGCTCCGCTTCCTTCTTAAGCATAACCAACTCCCCAATCTCCACGACTTCGCGCCCCGTAAGCCCGGCCTGTATGATCTCGCCGGCTTCTTTCAAGCAGGCTTCTACGCTGTCCACGATGATGGCGCCGCCTTGTCGGGCGTGCTTGTGGTGATGGTGCTTGTGCTCTGGCGCAACGTTCTGCCGTAGGATATCCGGGTGTATCTCCACCATGTGCGGTTTGTAGCTCCCTATCGCCGCGACATATCGGCCCTTCTTCCTACCCTCAGGGTTCGTGAGATACGATGCTGGGAAGAGTGGTGTAAGGGAGGGCGTCGTGCAGAATATGACGCTCGAGGCGCGGATTGTAGCTTTCAGGAGCCGTTCGTACTCGGTGTGATTGGGCGTGATGAGCTGTATCTTCGGGCGCGCAAGGTCTGAGATGGCAGCTGTGGGGACAGTCAGTTTGGGGAATATGGCTGGCTCAGAATTGGGCTTGTAGAGTCGCTCGATGAGGTGGTGCCCGGTTTCGAAGGACCTGTTTATGATGTTCAAATGGTGGATCTCGGGACCTCGCAGTAAGAGCGCGAGCCGTATGTGCCAGTATGCTTGTTTTCCGGCTCCGAAGACTACCACGTCGTGTACGTTCGTCCGCTTCTTGAAGAAGATGGTTGATGCTAGTGCAGTGCGGAAGGCGGTCAGTTCCTCTGCGTTGATGAAACCCCTGGGCATGCCTGTCTTATCGAGCAGCGTGATAGAACCCTTGGGCGTCGTACTTTGGCTACTTGCTATTGATTCTGGAGGGACATCGAAGGAGGTCGTGTATGTCGAAGAGGAGTTGGTGCGCGGAGAGAGGGAGAGCGAGTCCATGGACGAGAGGGATGCAATGTCGCTCTTTTTCGATGAGTCTGGCTCAGAGAGTGTGACAATCTTCACCCCTAAGCCGTCGTTGCTACTTGCGGGCATGAACAGCGTGGTCTGGCCATCGCTGCGTTTGAGTGCTGTGCGGAGCGGTTGAAAGGACGAGCAGCAGCCATTCTGGTCATCCTCGGTCGCCGTGGAGTAGTAGTGGAGGGCGTCGGCTAAACTTTGCTGCAGATCGAGTATGTCTTCTTTCGTGAGACTAAAAAGTAATGTGCGGACGTCCGAGTCCGTCAGGACAGTGAGAGGCATGGCGTGATACCTCAGAATAAGTTGTCTTTAGGCTTGGATCAGTCGAGCCAATCCGCGTAGGAGACTAAAAGGTTCAATTCGATCGCGCAACGTAGTATAGTATATGTTAGACGTGAATGTGACTTCTTAGCGCTGGTGGTCAGGCGCTGTCAGTGTTGATACGCGCAGGCTTGTAGCATTCGTAGGAAGAAGGAGATTGTACTCGCGTTGGTGGGGGCGGGGTACGTACCTTCCAAATGCTGCAATGGGCTAGCTTGAACGGGGCCATGAGCTATCTCACAAGAGATTGGAAGGATCGTTATGTGACAACTTACTGTCGTTGTCTACCAAAGGGTATACGCTTTCCGAGACGCAGGGGCAGGGAGCGGTACAAGAAGTACATACTAGAGCAGTAAGAACAAAGTGATTCTCAGTCCCACAATGAGCTTATTCATCACTTCAGTTTGGCAACATGTTGTGAGTAATCGTGATGATTGATTCTCAGTCAGTATTGACTGCTTTTGACCGCCCTAAACTCCGAGGTATAGCTCTGAAGCCCGCTACATGCAGAGTGAAGTGACACGCCAGTCCGTAAATCCGCCTATCCAACCTTGCTACTCTAGATCTTGATAGCACTCTCGATAGCCTTCCTCCGCTTCTCCTGGCGAGCGTTCGCCTTAGCACCCATGATACCACCGCCCCAGTGACGGATGGAATCCGAGTGCTTCTCGAGGTATCCGTCTTTGATGGCAGAAACGAGCTTTGATAGCTCGCTCTTGTCCTCTGACCGAACCTCGGTCAAGGCAAGAACAGCAGCAGTCTGAACAAAGAGTTAGAAGATAAACTACTAAGCAGGAACGAGTGAAAATCTTACCTTCTGGTGGACGACCGTGCCAAGTCTAGCCTTGCCCTTTACGATGGCGTAGGGGACGCCCATCTTGCGGCAGAGAGCAGGAAGGAAGACGACCAACTCAATGGGGTCAACATCGTTGGGGATGAGGACCAGCGATGCCTTCTTGTTCTCGATGAGTCCAACAACGTGGTTGAGACCGTACTTCGTGGTATAGGGCTTCTTGCTGACGTCCTCCTTCTTCTGTCCGTTGGAGATAGCGGTTGCCTCCTTGGTCAGGCGTTCCTTCTTCTCAGCCTTGGTCTCCGGTCGGTACTTGTTCAGGAGCTTGAAGGCTTGTGCGGCAGCTAAACTTGTCAGTCATATGTCCTTCCAATTTCCCATGCGTATGCCTTACTGTTTCGGTCAAGGACGTGCTGGAACTGAGCGATGGAAGGTGGGACCTTCAATCGGAGGTTGAGGATCTTCTTCTGTCGCTGAAGTCGGACATACTGTGGCCATCGGACCATGCGGGAGAGGTTGCGGGAGGGTTGGATGTCCTGGCCGATGCCATAGTTGCGGGGACGCTTCTCGATGAGCGGGTTCTGCACTGTATGTCAGAGCCTGTGACGATGCGCGATCGAGTGGAAGCTGCGCGAAACCCGTGTATGGGGATTTTTCTACGTACCTTGGCTGGCTTCTTTGCACCGGCTTTTCCCTGAGGGAAGGGCGCGGGCGCCGCTTTCTTGCCTTTTGGTGGCATCTTGTTCGTCGAGGCTGTCATTGAGAACAGATACCATTAGCGAATGCTCATTCACTAAGTAGTTTCTGTTTCTCTAAGAGCGGGAAGGCATTGCTGCCATTCCACACTCTAGCCATCTTCAAGAGTCGACATGATTCCAAACTCGGAACATGCGATGATGTGCTGCAGAGCAGATTGAGGTGGGAGAATGCGCTTACCGTGTCGTGAGGTTGTTGGCGGACGACGAAATTGGAGTTGTCGGAAGAATCAATGTTGAAAGTGCGGGCCTTGGAAAAGTTGGTGGGTTCTAAGCGAGACTAGCGGGAATCGGGGAAACTATGACCCGTCCGCCTCACATCTGGGATGCACCTCCTTAACGGCCGACTACCACTTCGGCTCCGTGATGCAGAGGTTTTCTGCTTTAGAAGATGGGCGAAATCTCTGATCATCTATATCAGAGTCTAGCGCGACGTTTGCTCCTAATATTCTTGGCATGGAAGACTGTTCTGCTCCTGCTTGCCGCATTCTGCCCAGGCCCTGGCTACGATACATCTGGTCTCATCCTGTTTAATGCGAGTACACATCGCCATGTCGAATTCTTATCGTCATCTCGGCTTGACCGCCTTACTCTCAATCTCTTCAGATGGGACGCGTTATATTTCGTGAAGGCTGCTCAGCGCGGTTACGTCCACGAGCAGGAATGGGCCTTTAGTTGGGCGTATTCGCATATTCTGAACACAGTGGGCCAATGTAAGAAGACTACTTCGATAGTCTTTCCTCTCTATACTGATTATAATCCAGACTTGTCTGGAAATACGGAACCTTCTCTCCGACATTACGTTTGGGCCGGAATCGCCCTCTCCAACGTCTGCCATTTAATATCCGTCCTCGTCTTATTCCGTCTCTTGAACGTAATTCTGGGCCGTCAACAAAGTGGCCGGATACCGTTCGTTGCCTCTGTGCTACATGTCATGTCCCCTGCCGCTCTCTTCTTATGTTCGCCTTACGCCGAGGCACTGTTCTCCACGGCCAATTTCATGGGTATTCTACAATATGTACTCGCTAGGAGTACAGGAAGAGCCACCAGAACTTGGACCATTCAGCAAGACGCGTATATGATAAGCTCGGGTATACTCTTCGCCCTTGCAACCTTGATCAGAAGCAATGGGCTGTTGAGTGGCTTGATCTACGCATATGATGTTGCAAGTTCTCTCCCTCACATCCTATCTATGCACCTCACGAAAGCCGAGGCTAGGCGCCTCGCTATCACATGTGTGGCCGGAATTCTTGTTGCCATTGGCTTCGTCGGCCCACAATACCTAGCATATAAAGAATATTGTGTAATCAGCAGTTCCAATCCCGTAGGAAGACCGTGGTGTGATCGGACTATCCCGAGCGTTTATTCTTGGGTACAAGGCAATTACTGGCAAGTTTGATATCCTCCCCATCATCTGCTTGCTAATGCCTTACTAGGAATGTGGGATTCCTTCGATACTGGACGCTATCGAACCTGCCCCTGTTCTTGATTGCAGCACCGATGCTGTGGCTGCTGTTCTGGTCAAGTGCAATAGTCTTGCGCAACAATTTCCAGCACGCGCCAACCAAACTTCATGTAGCCCAAACTGCTGGACCTGCCGACCTCGAAGCCACCGACTCGGGGATGTGCGACCTCCCACAATTGGTGTTGCCCCAGCTTGCGCTTGCTATTGCAGCTTCTACCAACTTCCATGTCCAAATTATCAACCGCATTTCTTCTGGTTATCCAATCTGGTATCTGGTTGTTGTGACATGCATCGCACAGAGAAAGATGACGGATATTAAATGGCAGACGTTGGAGAGGGCGATTCCGGCCCAAACGTAATGTCGGAGAGAAGGTTCCGTATTTCCAGACAAGTCTGGATTATAATCAGTATAGAGAGGAAAGACTATC
>Ga0181459_100184_pt1 | contig 12943 bp, 7 predicted proteins | sample InSIn2SAF170_FD_119060 | JGI IMG/M metagenome (GOLD analysis project Ga0181459, IMG submission 119060) | Clean room microbial communities from NASA Spacecraft Assembly Facility at Jet Propulsion Laboratory, Pasadena, California, USA -... ...
AGCCATGTCATTGGGTGGAGGAGAACCCATGGAGATATTGTTACATCTTCTCCAGGCCTAATGAATTAGTCGGCATCACTGTGGAATGGTTAGGTAAGCAACATGAAGTAGCATCCAAGGGAGCACCACCAACAATGGCGACAGAGGTAAAGATATTGGAATGTGATAAAGGCAAGAGGAATATTGTCAACAACAAGGAGGCAGAGAAAAGCTACAACTTCAAAGGACACCCATTTGTGCAGAAAGTAGCTTTGGAAATAAAGGTAAAGAGGAAACAATGCGATAGGAGGAACATGGAAAGGCAAGGAGAAAAAGGGAGAATGGAGGAAACAGAGAAGGAGTTGCATGAGTTGAAGGAGAAACTTCGAAAGGAACAAGAGATGCATAGAAAGGAGAAGGAAGCACAACAAGAAAAGGTATAGTAGGGGGTGAAACATGTATATAAAGATGAAACTACACCTGTATAGGCAGTCGACTCATCTGAATAGATGGCAACAAGTAGACAGGGTGAGAAGCCACAGGAGCAGGACTTCGATCATGATATTAAATGAGCACTTGAAAATATGGATATGGATATGGAGTAGCAAGGGTTAGAGCAAGAAATTTACCTCATGCCTTACCATCAAGAGGTCGACCCACAAGCTTCATTGGATCTAGAAGCATAGAATCTCCCAAGTGACTAAGGAGACACTAAGATCCTTGGAGATCATTGAGAAGGAGAGATGCAAAACATTTCATTCGACACATTGCAACATAGAGTTGTCAAATCTCGCAGACTGTATGCTCGAGAGGACAACACATATCCTATGCAGTTTGAGGAATGAGTGATCATGTCTAATGTGTGAAATCATCCATAAGTATTGGCTGATGCAATTAGAGAATATTCCAAAGCCACTAGCTTGAGTGTTCACTTATTGATAGCTGAGAACGAGTGAATGGCTAAGGAGTTACAGATGACTAAGCAGGGAAGAGAAATTATTACAACATTTTCCCAAGCAGAGTTGAAGAAGGCACCCAATGAAGTATTGTCCCCTAAGACAGTCATATGGGGGTTGTATTCTAAGTTTGGTACCATGCATAAAGAAGTTTTCCATCTCAATGGTTGGTTGCAGTAATGTGGTAGGACAATACATATATTCTCAAACTTGCATATTGTTGTTGACTACATGAAAACATGGACAATGAGATACAAGGGAGCTTTGTTACACCTTCCCAATATGATGAAGCCCAGAGAGGTAGAGTTGAAGGCACACATCTGGAGTCAGATCCAAAACTATGAAGACCTCCCACAACTCATCACTAGTCTACAAGCTTCCCATGCATGTGTATTCAGGAGTATGGATGTTGCTGTGCATGCACACATGATCCTATCTATTAGGACATTCACTTAGACAAAGACAAAGACAAAGACAAAAGTCCAATTGGAGATTGACTCGTACTTTGACAAGTTGATTCACATAGACACCACCGTAGACGTGGTGATTAGTGTAGACACCATGCATCAGTATTTTGCTAGTTTGGATGTACTCAAGACAATGATGTGCATGTTATCAAACAAGTTGGACAGAGGAGCCCGAGTAGTGTACCCAGATGTGAAGGAGGAAAGAGTTCGTTTCCAGAAAGATGTCACCATAGACTACATGGACACCATCACAAAATACCAAGTATGGCATCCGTTTTCCATCATCGACCATCATGAGGATGTCGAAGAGCTGGTATTCCCACATTTTTTCGAGTCATAGTGATTTCTTGCATAGCTTGCTCAAGCCTATTTTGTCTCACATTGGTACATGTGCACATTGTATGTAATGTCTTGTCAAGTGGAAGTTCAAGTGTCGATAATTGGATGTAACAATCATAGAGTAGAGGAACAGTCACGAGGATACTTGAACAGTCACAAAGGGGAATGTCAAGGGCCACCCCACACTTTGCTATATATATTCCCTCATAACTTTGGAGGACAACACATCTCTTGCGTAATTTTAGGAATGCATAAAGGTAGAGAGAAGAATGGAGAATAAAGGAAACAAAGAATGAGTTGCATGGATTGAAGGAGCAACTCTTGAAGGAACAGGAGCTACACCGACAAGAGAAGAAGCGCAACAAGAATAGGTACAGCAGGTGGAGAAACATGTACAGACATATGAAATTGACCTCATATAGGTAGTCGACTCATCTAAACAGCTGAAACCAAGTAGACAAGGCGAGCACTCACAATAGTAGGGCTTCGCTTAAGAGATTGAACAAGCACTTGAGTAGATGGATACATATATTGAGCAACAAGAGTTAGAGGAAGAAATCGACCTCATGCCTTACCATCAAGAGGTCAACCCACCATCTTTGCTGAATCCGGAAGTAGAGCAAGTCCCAAGTGACCAAGGATACATTGAGATCCTTGGAGACCATTGGGAAGGAGAGATGCACAACATATAATTCAATGAGTCGAAACATAGAGTTGTGCAATATCACAAAGTATCTACTCTGGAGGATAACACATCTCCTACATAGTTTGAGGAATGAGTGTTCATATCTGATGTGCGCAAGCATCAAAAACATTGGACGATGCAACCAGATCGTATGTCGAAGCCACTAGCTTGAGTGTTTGCTTCTTGATACCTAAGAACAAGTGAATGGCTAAGGAGTTACAGACAGCCAGGTGTGGAAGAGAATTGGGTAAAACATCCACTTGACTAGAGTTGAATAAGGCAATAATGATGAAGTATTGTCCCTTGAGATAATCATGTGGGTGTTGTATTCCAATTTTTGTACCTTGCATAAAGTAGTTGTCCATCTGAACAGTTGGCAGTAGCGATGTGCTAGGAGAGCATGTACCTTGTCAAACTTGCACACTGTTGTTGAATACATGAAAAAATTGACAATGTGATACATGGGAGCCCCATTACACTTGCCCAAGATGATGAAGCCCATAGATGTCAAGCTGAAGGCATGGATCCGGAGTCAGATTCGAAACTGTGAAGATCTCCCACAGCTCATCACTAGTCTATAGGCTTCCCATGCATGGGTATTCAAGAGTATGGATGTTCTTGTGTATGCACACATGATCCCATCTATATGGACACTCACTGAGGCAAAGCCAAAGGAAAAAGTCTGACTGGAGATTGATTCGTACTTTGACGAGTTGATTTGCATCGCCACCAGTGCATATTTGGTGATCAGTGTAGACACCATGCATTAGTTTACCGAGATTCACATGTTATCAAACGAGTTGGACAAAGGAGCTCGAGTAGTGTACTAAGATGCAATGGAGGCAAGAGTTCATTTCCAGAAAGATGTCACCATAGAGTACATAGACACCATTGCAGACTACCAAGCATGTTATTAGTTTACCACCATCGATCACCATGAGGATGTCAAAGAGCTAGTATTTGCATAGTTGTCTAAGTCATAGTGATGTCTTGCATGACTTGATCAAGCCTATTTTGTCTCACATTGGTACATGTGTAGATTGTATGTAATGTCTTTTCAAGTGGAAGTTCAAGTGTCAATAATTGGATGTAATAATTGTAGAGTAGATGAAGAGTCACAGCAATAGGTGAACAGTCACAAAGGGGAATGTTAAGGGCCATCCCACCCTTTTCTATATATAGTCCCTCATAAATCATTGTAGAGGCTTCTGTTCATCCAAGTCGGTGATAGGATTATCTTAGAGAGAGCTTGCATAGTATTGTAATGAGCCTTAGCTTCTGCATTGTGTAGAGCTAGTATATCTCTTTAGAGGAGTAGGTGGAAGTGAATGTAAAGTTCTGTTGTCATAATCACTAGTAGGTCATGTTTGTATTGTATGACTAGAACTTATACTTCTTAATATAACATAGCGAACACATTGCATGCATATATCGTATTGTATTTTAGACTATCTTATTTACTTTAAATGATATATATATCTATTTTCTTACACATGCATGTGTAGCTATTTTATGTATATGTATGTATGAATCTTACGGAAATGTGTTGTTGGTTTTTACATCACTTTCAATTGCTAGCTCTCTTTCCTTCTAGATTGTGATGTATCTTAGCTGGTTTGTTCCCTTCTTAACTCCATGCTTTCATAGGTTTCCAAGGGGCGCACTCACCTCACACTCCATGTGTTAGAACTGCTCATCCACCTTCCTTGACTTGCTACATATGTCACACCCTTGCTACCAACAGGGACATCCTACTTGCCTCTATGTAAAACCATGGTCAAGGTGATACCCTACAACACACTGTTGGGACTCCTACACCAAAGGGTTTGGGGTCTAGTTGGGACTTATTTTTGGGGAGATTACTTGACATGCTAGTGGGTCAAACACCATCAAAATTTCTGGTGCCAGAAGGAGGGCTAGGTGAAAATCTATGTCATCTCATCCTGTTTTGAACCTTTGCACATCTATGTTGGGTCCCTATAATATTTGTGATTACCCCATTACTGTTGTAGTTGTACCCCTTATTTATATTGTTGTGCCCCTATTACCCCCATGTTGTTATTTCTGTGCCCCATAGAATCCCTCTTTTGTTATTTTTGTGGCTTTATATTATTATTGTTAGGTCGGCTGGATTATATTGTGACTCCTTAGATTTCTATATATAGAAAGGAGGTTTTGTCATTTGTATCATCCAAGAATTGTTCATTTATGTAATGTAAAGGAGGTTGCCCCATCGAAGAGGTTGAGTTCTAAGGCATTGATCTATATTTTCTATCTTTTCTTGAGCTAGGTTCATAACATTTGGTATCAGAGCTTTGGATTCTAGGGTTTCGGTGCTCAAAACAGGTCATCGTGGAATTTTCGCTATAACTCTTTTTCTGTGACGTTTCAGAAGTTTCAAAACAAACCCATTTCAGAAGAAATCACGCTGAACCTTGGGTCCGAATTTCAGAGCTTTTTACGCGAGATTTGCGGAGATATGATCTGAGGAAGTTGGTCTTTTTGCAGACTCCTGAATTACATTCAAAACAGGTGACCTGGGGAAAATCATCATAACTTTCGTTCTGGGGATCAGATTGAAATTTCGTAAGAAGGCGCAGAAAGAGGACAGACTGTAGTTTCTTGTGTGTAAGATTTAGATCCAAAGGTTGAAACAGTGACTCGTGGCACGTCGCACACTTTCACCCTACTGAATTAGTCTAAAAGAAAGTCACTGTGGGAGATTTCTCATAACTCTTCCTTGGAGAATCCAAATTGGGTCAGACTTGTGGCATTGGAAAGAGGACACAGAAGGCTACTATAGGTCGCAATTTCAGAACTGGATGATATGAAATTACAGAGATACATCAGATTCGATATCAGGCGTCTGTAAAGTGAAAAAAGGTGTGTAGTTTTTTATTTTTATTTTTGCATAAGCTTGGTTTAACTGAATTCAAAGGTCATAGTAAAGCATTATTATCAGTAACTAATGCCCTGAAAGAAAATGAAAACACCTAGTAAGGAACCTGAAAGCTCTAGCATGACTCATGAAGAAGAGGAAGAAATGATACATGATATATCAAAATTACAAGAACAAGTGCAACGCATGTCACTCTCACAAGAGCTAACAGAAGCTAAGATAAATGGCGTGGAATCTAAGCTAAATGGTGTGGACTCTAAGATAAAGGGCATGGAAGCTAGGATGGATGATTTGAAGATAGACATGGAAGATTTGAAGACAGATTTGAAGACCGATTTGAAGACAGACATGGCAGATTTTAAGACCGATTTGAAGACCGATTTGACAAAGTTTCTACAAGAAATAATTACTAATGGTGAAAAGGTTGTAAAGTAAACTCATGATGTGAACAAAAGAGTTGTTAATCATGATTCCATAGACTCTAATGTTGGATTGAAGACCCAACATATTCCAAAAATTGATATGAGGAAGTTTGATGGCAAGGATCCCGCCACATGGATATTGTAGATGGAGCAGTTCTTCGATCTCAATAATGTGCAAAACACACAAAAGGTACATATGGCAACTTTATATTTGGAATCAAATCAGTTTGTATGGTATCAATGGCTTTTCTCTCGTAAATAATTTATCACTTGGGCAATTTTTACGGAAGAATTGATAGCACATTATGAGGATACAAAAAGCAACACTTTTTTTAGCCAATGGATAAGTCTCAAACAAAAGGGTCCAATAATGGAGCACATTGAGGAGTTCCAAAAATTGAACATAAGGGTAAAAGATATTCCAGAGCAACATAGGATTGATGTGTTCATGGGGTCTTTAAAGGATAATATCCAACATGATGTTCGCCTTTGGGAACCTGATTCATTAGAGAAGGCATTCAGGTTAGCAAGAAAAATGGAAAGCAAAATTATGGCAACCAGGAAGCATACCTCTCACAACTATAAAGACGGAAGTGTTGTTGCTCCTAGTCTTCCACAACCTGTAAGGTTGACACCACAACAATTGGAAGAAAAAAGAGAAAAAGGCCTTTGCTACAGTTGTGATAGCAAATACACTAAAGGCCATAAGTGTGCTGAGAAGAAATTATTCTACATAGATTGTGAAGAGGAAGAAGAAAGGGAGCAAGAAAGGTCAAAAGAAGAGGATATACTCCAGGAACAAAGCCTAGATGAAGAACAAATAAATCCAACCATATCTTGCAATGCATTAGCAGGAATTACCACTCCTCAAACCATCAAGATAGAAGGACAAATCAAGAAGAAAAAGGTAATAGTTTTGATTGATTCAGGAAGCACCCACAATTTTATTCATTGTAAGGTAGCAAAAGAATTGAATTGCTTCCTATATCCAGCACCAGAGTGTCAAGTAATGATTGCAAATGGAGGAACAATAAATTGCTCTGGAAAGTGCCATAATATCAAGCTATCCATGGGAGAATATGTATTGACTAGCCCAATGCTTTCCATTCCAATGGGAGGTGCTGATGTTGTACTAGGAGTCCAATGGCTACAATCCTTGGGTACAATAGCTTTTAATTTTCAAGAACTTTTCATCAGATTTTCTACGGAAGGAAAGGAAGTTGAATTAAGGGGTATTGCAGGGAAACCAGGAAAGATAATCAGCTCTAATGGTATGACAAAGCTTCTAAAAAAGGAGCAAAGAGGTGTAATTGCACAATTGTGTTCGCTGGATGTTTCCACATTGGAATCATCTATCTCTCCAGATCTCCAAATATTCCTGGACAATCATTCCAAGGTATTTGAGACTCCCAAAGGTCTCCCATCTATGCGTGATCATGATCATGCTATCCATCTGATTCCAGGTAGTGTTCCTCCAAACATCAGGCCGTACAGATATCCCTATGTCCAAAAAAGTGAAATTGAATGTATGGTTGCAGAAATGTTAGAGGCTGGTATAATTCAACCAAGTCAAAGTTCTTTCTCTGCTCCAGTAGTATTGGTGCACAAGAAGGATGGATCATGGCGCATGTGTCCAGATTATAGGGAGCTCAACAAGCTCACTATTAAAGATAAGTTCCCCATTCCTGTCATTGATGAATTACTGGATGAATTGCATGGATCAATTTACTTCACCAAGTTGGATCTTCGTTCGGGATATCATCAAATCAGAATGAAGATTGAAGACATTCCAAAAACGGCATTTAGAACTCATGAGGGTCATTATGAATTTTTGGTCATGCCTTTTGGCCTTACTAATGCACCTTCAACATTTCAAGGTTTGATGAATTCAATTTTCAAACCATTCCTTAGAAAATTTGTGTTAGTATTTTTTGATGATATACTAATCTACAGCAAGTCTTGGAAGGATCATGTTGAACATGTTGACAAGGTGCTACAACTATTGGAGGAGAAACAATTATTTGCAAAAAGATCCAAATGTTTCTTTGGAGTCCAGGAGGTGGAATATTTGGGTCATATTGTATCTCATGAAGGAGTTAAGGTAGACCCTAGCAAAATTAAAGCCATTAAGGAATGGAAAATCCCCACATCCATAAAGCATCTGCGAGGATTTCTTGGGTTGACAGGGTATTATCGCAAATTTGTTAAGAATTATGGGAGAATAGCAGCACCTCTAACAACATTATTGAAGAAAGATGCATTTTCATGGACTCTGGAAGCAACAAAGGCCTTTGAACATCTTAAAGAGGCAATGTGCCAAGCACCGGTCTTAGCTACACCAGACTTCACAAAAACCTTTACTGTGGAATGTGATGCTTCAGGAAATGGAATTGGTGCTGTTCTAATGCAGGATGAAAGACCCATTGCTTTTGAAAGTCGTCCAATCAAGGGAAAGTTTTTAAGCAAAGCTATTTAAGAGAAGGAAATGTTGGCAATACTCCATGCACTTAAGAAATGACGACCCTACCTAATGGGAAGACACTTCAAGGTCAAAACAGATCATGATAGCCTTAAATACTTTTTAGAACAAAGATTATCCTATGAAGAGCAACAAAAGTGGGTCACAAAGATGTTGGGTTATGACTTCAAAATCATCTACAAGAAAGGGAAGCAAAATGTGGTGGCAGATGCACTCTCAAGAAAGGATGAGGATGTGGAAGCATTGTTGTGCGCCATTTCTATTATCCAACCAGATTGGATAAACGAAGCAACGGAGGAATGGAAGAATGATGAAGAAGTGTGGGTGCTTATTCGAAAGCTACAACAAGATTCCAGTACGTCTGATACATTTAGTTGGAAAAATGATTCATTATGGTACAAAGATCGCTTATACCTCTGTAATAATTCCCAGCCAAAACAAAAAATTCTTATGGAATTGCACACCTCTCCCTTAGGAGGACATTCAGGATTTTTAAAAACTTACCACAGGGTTAAGAAGAAATTTTTTTGGGATGGCCTTAAATCGGATATTCAAAAGTTTGTGGCGAAATGTTTGGTTTGCCAACAAAATAAAGTTGAAACAATTAAGACAACGGGTCTATTACAACCTTTATCCATTCCAAGCCAATGTTGGGAGGAGGTTTCAATGGATTTTATCACAGGTTTACCCAAGTCTGATGGAAAGAGTGTAATCATGGTGGTAGTTGAGAGACTTACCAAGTATGCACACTTTTGTGCATTATCACATCCATTTAAAGCTAGTACAGTTTCTACTGCATTTATGGAAACAATTCAAAAGCTACATGGAAACCCAAAGATTATTGTAAGTGACAGAGATCCCATTTTTACTGGAAATTTTTGGACATAATTATTTTCTTGTCTTGGTACTCAGTTAGCTCATAGCTCATCTTATCATCCTCAATCTGATGGGCAAACTGAGATAGTAAACAAATGTTTGGAAGGATATCTTCGTTGCTTTGTATCTGATAAACAGACACAATGGGTCAAATGGTTGCCTCTGGCTGAATGGTGGTATAACACTTCCTTCCATACAGCAACAAAAATGACCCCATTTATGGCACTTTATGGGTATCAACCACCATCCATCACATCATATTTAAGAGAAAATTCTAAGGTTCAGGCAGTGGAACATCACATCGAACATCAACAACAAGTCCTCCAACTCTTAAAGGATAACCTCGTGTTGGCACAAAATAGAATGAAACAACAGGCAGATCAACATCGCAGTGAAAGAAGTTTTGATGTAGGTGATTGGGTATTCCTACGGCTACAACCATATAAGCAAATGTCCCTAAAGCAAGCTAAGAATGATAATAAATTATCACCAAAGTATTATGGTCCATACAAGGTGTTGCAAAAGATTGGTACTATGGCATACAAATTGGAACTTCCTGCAGCTTCTCGATTGCACCCAGTTTTCCATGTTTCATGTTTAAAGAAGGTTATAGGCGACAAGCTCCCAGTTCAAACAATATTTCTAGAACTTGACGAGGAAGGAAAAATTACATTGGAACCAGAAGCAGTCATAGAAACAAGAACTCGACAGCTACGAAATCGATCAATTTCAGAGTATCTTATCAAGTGGAAGAAATTATCTGCTGAAGATTCCACATGGGAGGATGAGAATTTTATGTAGAAGTATCCAGAACTACGCAAGCGTTGAGGACAACACTTTTTTGAAGGAGAAAGGCATGTTGGGTCCCTATAATATTTGTGATTACCGCATTACTATTGTAGTTATACCCCTTATTTATATTGTTGTGCCCCTATTACCCCCATGTTGTTATTTCTGTGCCCCATAGAATCCCTCTTTTGTTATTTTTGTGGCTTTATATTATTATTGTTAGGTCGGATGGATTATATTGTGACTCCTTAGACTCCTATATATAGAAAGGAGGTTTTGTCATTTGTATCATCCAAGAATTGTTCATTTATGTAATGTAAAGGAGGTTGCCCCCTCGAAGAGGCTGAATTCTAAGGCATTGATCTATATTTTCTATCTTTTCTTGAGATGGGTTCATAACAATATATCATGGATTTCGTCACACTCACCCCTCCACGATGTTTTTTGCATGTCAAACCTCTCAACATCACGAGGGAATTCTTTGATATATTTTTCGGATTCACATATGATGGTGAAGGTGAAGTGGCCTGGCCTATGTTCTTACAAGAATTATTTTCCATGCTTGAAAAGAAAGATGAATTCTTTGATGAAGAGGCTAGCTTGCTACTTTCATACACACTTCGTGAATCCCCATAACGGTGGTGTTGTAGTCTGCCTATTGATAGCATGTAATCACTTGAGCAGTTCTGTGATCTCATTGAATCTACTTTCCATCATTTTGATCTAGAACCTCTTGACAGAAAACTGTAGCGCTTCTGTGATTTTCAATTTGATGCTTCGAAAAGCTAGATGAAATTTCCATATCTTTGGGATAGATTTGAATTTTGTCTTAGAAAATCAGTCCATCCCAAAAAGAAGTTCAGGCCCAAGCCCCACTCAGCATGCTTCAGTGATGGAGTTGCACAATCACAGACTATTTTCCGTCCCCTCATCAAATAGCCCCACCACTGTAGAGTGATGCGGGAGAACACGTACACACATCTATTCAAATGTCACATCCTCCCAACATCACTTCTCTCCATTTTTGTACAAATTTGGTTGTGAGTCCATTGAGTTCTCATATGAATTTGTACCTCAACCTCCATATGTCTACTAAGATGATCCTCCAGATGATATTATCTTGTGTTATTCCATTTCAGACTCTACAGTTGTTGTGAACAAGGATCAAGCCATCGATAGAGTTGGTGTTTCACAACCAACATGATTTTTCTTTCATGAAGAGTATGACTGGGAGCTTGAGTGTCAACATTGAGAAAATGATGATTCCCTTTTGTCTAAGCCCCCTACATTCTTTCCTGACATCTTTGGTGAACCTACCATCCATTGTTTCACATGCCTATCTCCATCCAAGGATACACCCACTATTTATTATTTATAGTAAAACACCATACCTTAGTCCATCATATGACAATGAGAGGATATATTATTCATTGAAAATCCACTTGAATTTTCATCTTATCTTTTTGGAAACATAGAGGATGAATTTTTCTGCTCCTCATATACCCCTCTGTTTGACTCATCAGATCATGAGGATATTAATGAAATTATTGATTTTTCTGATCGTAGCTATAATGATCTATTTACTCCCACATTTGATCACGGTGATGATTCTTCTAAAGTTGATTTTTTGAAGCCCAAGCTGATGGTTATGTCAAGCCCTCACTGTCCTGAGGTTGGTTTCACTTCCAATTAGGAAATTGTTGAAACACCCAAGGTCCCTCATCACTCATTTATATGCATTGACGATCAATCTCACACACAGATCATGCTTCCTCAACTTAGACTACATGATCCGATTTCTCATGCATTGGAGGAATATTACATAGCAAGCACATGTGTACTACACAAGTTGTCTTTGTTTCTTTCGTTTGCTTACATGTCACAGTCAAGAATATGCGTATGCTTAATAAATGAACATAGTGTCGCAAGACACCGTGATAAGTCCATGGACTACATTACATGTACCGACACTCACTTATGCTCTGTGGACACAGTTAAACTTGTAGTGTGTTTATCTTCATTGTTATATCTTTGATGTTTACTGGTTCACACAGCTGTGTTTTTCGTGAACCATGCCTTCATTAACATGGGTTGACCAATGTGTTAGTGGTTACATTGGAAGTATCTCTTCACATGATCAGACCCATGAATCATTAGCTTAGGAGTAGGAGTAGTGTTTTCTTTTGTTTTGTTTGCTTGCATGCTTGTTTTCTTACCTTCTTTACATGTTTGTTTGCTTGCCTTCTTGTTTTCTTACTCACTTTTATTTCACTTTCACTTATGCTTCTGCTTTTACTTATGTTTGTTTTCTTGTTTATGTCTGTAGGTTAGTTTCACATGATATTGTGCTCGTCTCTTGAAATGAGTTGGCTAATGTACAAGATGACTTATGAAGTTATCAGTACTTGGTTTTCCGTCACCTCGCCTCTATATGAAGAAATTGATATCTTTAGTCGATGATAAATCTATGGCAAATATGTACTGTTGGAAGTGAACCTTGGTTGAAACATAATGTCTGTGTGCTAACTAGTGTCACCTACTCTAGTTAGTTTCTTTTTGGGTTAACCCTTCATAGGTCAGTAAGTAGAGTAAGGTGAGGGGGCAATCCTTAACAAGAACGTCAAAGGTATATATAAACTACTTCTCTGAAGCACCAACCTCTTATGATCCCAATAAGTCAGGATCCCTCTTCCACCTTGTTATAGATCCATTTGGACACATCACTCCCATCATTCACATCAGTACTATTGGGGCTCATCAAACCCTAATTCTGTTGCTACATGCCCTAGACAAGTCATCACTTTGAATGCCTCCTTCCGTGAGAGTTTCTTGGCCTGAAGCCCTCAAGAACTACCTCTTTGAGGGACTAGTGTAACCTTGGTAAGGGGTAAGTGCACTTCAATGTAGGTAGGCCCATGTCGGGGTGATTTCTAGTGCACTTAGGTCCACTTTGACATTGGGTGAGATTGAACGAAATCATAATAGGGTTCTAGGAATATTCTTATCTTCTAGACCCATCTAGAAGATTCCCACACTTATCATCTCCTATGAG
>Ga0181459_100138_pt2 | contig 12876 bp, 6 predicted proteins | sample InSIn2SAF170_FD_119060 | JGI IMG/M metagenome (GOLD analysis project Ga0181459, IMG submission 119060) | Clean room microbial communities from NASA Spacecraft Assembly Facility at Jet Propulsion Laboratory, Pasadena, California, USA -... ...
TGGTTTATATGTCAATTGGAGATACTCGAAGTTCCCCAATCTGTCATGCTTCGCCATTGCAATGGCTCAATGATTCGTTTCATCCATGGTACCATAGTACAGAATACTGCAAACTCTCTTGGGTCAAACCTATGCGATACCAGTCTCCAAGCTGCTTGAAGCGTATAAAACTGCGAAGAAGGTTGACACCATGCATTCCCTTCCACTGCGTTGAAAGAGCACGCCGTATCTCTACAGTAGATTTCTAAGAGATGATTCGTATACTCCTCTTACGAGTATCAAATTCTATCCTAGATCTTCCAAGGAACAGCCATGCTCAGCTCTTACGTCAACATGGACTAACGTGGGACTACTACGTCCATTACGGTACAGAAAGGCACGACGAATAGACGAATGCGTGTTGCTGTACGTCCTACTATGCGAAATGCTGTTGCGAAGCAAAGAAGTAACGAGCATAGAGTTTGTACATTAACACCTTCGTCACCGGTATCAATACCTACTGAGTCTTCATCCGTAGTACACCATTCCCTAATACACGTTCATGTGGACAATAAATGTACCCAGTGAACGGACTGAATGCTGATATAGTGGTGTGCTGAGTGTCTAACGCACAGTAAACCAGACCAATTCGACCTCTGCACCAACAAACCTACTACATTGACGTTGTAGCAATGAATGCGAGCTGCGATTAGTAACACGCCATGCCCAACCAATATATTAAGTAGCCCACCTACTCCAGTCCCAAGCATCAGTCACTCCTCCTCATGAAGCCGAATCGTCCAATCCCTAACACCCTCCTTCCTCCCTCCTTCTGATCCTCTTCCTTCACTTTCCCCCGATCTTCAACAGGTTCCTAACCACTCAAACTCCGTCCGAAGTCAGTTACTACATCCCTCTTCAAAGCCGCCGTGCTACTCCGCGTCAAACGTGGCGCATGCATACTGCGACCGAACTCCTTGCTTTTACCTCTCACGGTCTCGGTGGGCGGTGGCATAGGTACAGCGGTTACGACTGCTTCCTTGGCAGCTGCGACGGCTATGTTCATTGCTGACACGTTCTCTTTTTCAAGGGCGACGGATGAGCTTGTGGGGACTGAGGTGATGGGGTTGGTGTTCGATGTGGAAGTTTTGGTTGGAAGGCGAGATGCGGTCGTGGAAACACTGTTTGTGGTGGAGTTGTCGGAAGGAGTTGACGTGATTGAGGAAAAGCTCACCTTGTTGAGTGGCTCGTTTGTGTGAGAGGATGGAGGTCGAGATGACGCGGAGGATGTTGTGGAGGGAACAACGTTGACGTCCAGGTCCTTCAGACTTGTGGTAGGCTTTGTGTCTGCTTCAATTTTTGATGCCGGTTGGACATTGATTAGTGCGGCCGTTGGTGGTGTATCAGCCCGCACGATCTGCTTCTTAGGCGATCTACGCGGCGAAATGTTCTTGCGAGATGATCGACCTGGTGTTCGTGAGGATGTGGAAGCTGCTCTCGAAATTGTTTTTGGAGTGTTTGATGCTGGAAGGGGAATTGTTCGAGGTAAGTCGGTAGGATATTGCCATTCTCGCTTTTGTGGCGTTTGGCCTGTTGGATTGTAATCTGCCATTTCCTGGTCTCCAAGTTCTTCCCGGAGTCGATTGAGTGGTTCACGAGCTTTGTCTTGAATATCAACCAGAGCTGAGGCGACTTCTTCAAGTTGTGCTTTGATAGATGTGCTGAATATCTCGGTTTGCGGTTTAGCTAGCCGGTCCTGGACGTCTTTGAAGCTCGTTCTGACTCTTGCACACATTTCTTCGAGCGAAGATATATGTTCTGCATGGTGAGTATTGTTCTGTCGTCGAGCACGAGTGACGAACTCGTCCAGGGCGGCCATTTGTGTCGCCATGGCTGCAACTTGAGCTTCGACAATCTTCACAGTTTCTTTGTGGACGGCTTGTGTTGACTTCTGAATGGCTGTATTGCGAGTATTCACGGCCGACCAGTCCGACTTCATTCTAGCCTTCATGCTGTCCCTGGAAGCTATGATCTTCTCCAGGTACGCAGAATCCTTCGCATTCCACAAATCCATTCCATCACCATATGCTTGGTCGGCAGCCTCAAATTTCTCTGAAGCGTCAAGGATATCGGTTTGCGCTGAAGATAGCATTTCGTTCAAGCGCTGCTCGCGATTTTCGGTCGATTTGGTGATCATCTCGGCCATTTGGTGTAACAACTGCTCCCGTTCAGCTTCAGCAACCCTTCGTTCTGCCTCAACTGCTATCTCGAGTTGACTAGCCGCTGATAATGTTGCTACAATGTTCTTACGGTTGGCTAGCTGCAACTCTCTCCGCAACCGATTTGATTCTTCTCTTTGTCCTGCTAGTTGTTTCGTCAGGTCTTCGAATATGGCCTTGAATTCTTTCCCAAGCCCGCCGTATGAGGCATGTAACTGCGTGTGAAATTGACCTAGCTCGGATATGACTTCTCCTGAGATTTTTGCAGCTGCATCCGACAAACTATTAAGGCCTTCTCCGACCTTCACCTTGACTTCGTCTCTCAAGACTTTGATCTCCTCAAGAACTTCATTCATATTGTCACGGGCATTTGAGGTTTGTGTTTTGGTCGTTTCAGCGCTCTCACTTAGTGCAGTGAGGCCTTTTTGGAGCAATGACTGAGCCTGGTTGGTATGCTCGAGCTCGTCCGAAACAAACTTGCGAATGCGTTCAGAAACACCCTCCAACGCGATACTATGCTCTTCCTCCAACTCCCGCAAGCTGGTGTCGACCGTGCTCAAGGTATCAGTGCCGTGAGCACGAACTGTTTGCCATCGCTGCTGATTCTGGCCATGTAGTGCAGAACGGCGTCTCAGCTTAGCATGGAGACCATCAATATCTTTCAAGGAAGCACCAATCGTTGATATGAGTTCGTTGCCTACATCGTGTAGCTTCGACTCTGTGGTGACATATTTGTGTCGTAACTGCGATTCTTCTGCCAGGCTCGCCTTGGTGTCGGCGAGCACGATTTCAGTCTTCTGTAATACATCTTTCGTTGACTCCAGAGTGATGCGTGTAGTTTCAGTGTCCTTCTTTAAGGAAGTAAAGTTGTTTGTCAGTGAGAACAGTTCCTGAACTTTGTTGCGCAGACTGACTTCCATCGTCTCGATACGAGCTTTCTGTTCCTCGCTAAGAATGCGTCTTGACTCACTCTCTATGGTCATCTCTTCGAACTTGTCATTCGCTAGATAGACGCCGTTGCGTTGCCGCGTAGCAATAAGCTCGCCTTTTAGTTTTTCGATCTCAGTTGTGTACTCCCTAAGCAACGTCTTCTTGGAGATCAAAGCATTGACCTGAGGCTTGTTACGGATGTTCTTGGCTCGAAAGGCGTAGTCCAGAGTCGAGATTGTTTCTTCCAGGTTGCTTCTGGCGGGCGAGACGGTGGCAATGATGCATGTCTTCGTTCTCCCGCCTAATGAGTCTTGAAGAAGCCTCGTCAGTTTTGATTCTCGATATGGAATATGCGCACTTTTGTCGACCAAGGCGTTGATAACGCGTCCTAGCGTGAGCAAGCTCTTGTTGATAAGGCCAGCTTCAACGGCCCTTTTGTTTTCTGCACCACTTCTCTGAATGTTCTCGCTGCCAGCAAGATCGACCAAGTTCAATTTTCCTGAGCAAATATAGTCTTCAGTTAATTCGGAAGATTTCTTGACATAGGTAGTAATGGTAAATACTGTATGACTTCGAGAGCTGAGGTCGTTGCACTTTGTAGCAGCAACTTGTCTTCGGTGACTTCCTTGTTGTAGTAGTTTAATTCCCCCAGCAGCACTTGTGATATGAGATTCTTCCATGCCCTGAACAATGGTTGCGCTATGGTTCTTCTTGTTTGTATCATCATAAATTTTGAGCTTGACTGACTCATCAGTAGCCAATAGGTCGCGCAGTTCCTCATTGTACAATTCGATGAAAGAGCATTTGATCGTACACTCCGTCTCTTCAGCTTCTAGTCTCTGGAATAGCGACTGCAGTACTCGAGGTATAATTCCTGCAGCATCAGTCAATAAGCCGCAGCTCTCAGTCATATCCCCCGACATGGTATATGTTTTTCCTGTTCCAGTCTGACCATAAGCAAATATGGTGCAGTTATAGCCACGCAGCATTTCGGAGAGGATAGGCAGCACGACATCGTCGAACACTATTGCTTGGTCGGCTGCAGGTGAGAAGACCTTGTCGAAGTGATATGTTTTGTTGCTGATAGCATTCGGGCCCATTGACAGCTCAACCGCCGTACCCTTCACAGCCGTGGTTGATACTACCACGCCACTGTTCTCTCGTACTTCTCTGTCGTTCCGACCGCGACATCGAACAACGACATTGATATTTGTTTCGTCGCCTGTTTCCTCATATTCGCGCTCTTTGCGCTTGGTTCCAGCATTCGTCGGCGGCGCACTCGGAGGCCGAGAAATGCCTCGAGCATTGAGGGGATGCCGATGCATGATGATATACAACTCACAGGAGTAGAGATTCAGCGCATGAGTTAGGATGACAACATTAGTGAGGATACAGGACTGACAAGGATTACAAGTATGCGGGTCTGTGGTCGAGTCGGAGCATGCCACAGAATCACTTTGTTGCTGGCAGCCCAAAGTGGTTAGTTCCAAACAGACTTGATTGCGGGAGGACGCCAGACGCCAAATTAGTTCGCCGATCATCAACCTCCCGACTCTCCCACCTTGCTCCTAACTTGACTCCCATACAATTTCACCAGTTCCATCCATCCATCCACACTATAGATGATCAGTGGCTGAACCGCTGTCAGCGTCGATACGAACATACCAAATGAAACACTAGATCACGCAGAAGTCGTCAATGGAAGGAAGAGTCATGCAGCCTGGCTACATCTGCCTAGCGAACAACGTTCTCGATATCAGATGATCTGGTGCTTGGAAAGCTAACGTCCTCCAAGTTTCGTTCCTCCAACTTACCAGGAATCTCTGTATGCTCATTGAGACGCAATATCCATGGCAGAAACACGACCTTCATTTCCTATATATCCTGGCCGTGGCCTCGGATGGATAACTCTAGGAGCCTCTTTACATGGAGTGCTTGTACGTCTCAAAGCACAATCACACAAATACCCACAACTTGATCTTGCCTATTCCGTGTCAGAGCCTGTCTTAAATCCAATCGTGCTCGGTCTTCCTGCTAATGGCATACGCTTAAGATTTGACGGTCCTGACCAGCGGTTAAGACTGATTGAGATTCTCGACTTTTCGAAGTCCACATTCATATACAAATCCAGTGAACTTGTCAGAAGGGCAAGCAGTGCTACTGATGATGCCCACGAGCAGGTTACTGGTCCTTCGTTCAAGCACCTATACAATCGCCTGTTCGGACCTTCTTACCCTGGAGAGTATATTGCACCTAACTCGGGTGAGAACTACGGCACTTACGTCCTTTCCTGGCCGGGATTGGCTGCGAAGTTCTCTTTGAAAGCTAAGACGTGGTCAGAAAAGGCCAACTTTGTTTCCTTGCTTTCGTCACCAGCTGCTTCGCCAGCATTGTCCATGGCAATCTTTTCTGGCGCTTCATGGCCAGAGGTATGTCCAACGCTCTATTCGAAAAGACCAAATCTGCCGAGGTCAATCTCACTCGCGAACAAGACGACTGAAAGTATCCCTGATGAGGTTGAAGAGATAGTGGTGCATGCAGGTGGCAAGCTTGAATTATTCAGGAGGACCTCAGTGCCTCTGATGGTTGTCCTGAACGAAACAACACCTCAAGATCTGGTAGCGGAGCTTGGTCCTCCAGATGCGATCTTCAGGAAGTCAGCAGGTAGAATCTCAGTACAGGCTGGAGGAGCTACGTCGAAGGATAGATTGCCTAGTGTGTCACCTACCCTAGATCCTCATTTGATCGACCACGAGCAATCATCCAATAAGAGCTACACCGATGATTCAGAAAACGAAGCCGCTGTATACGATGAAGCACAAGACGATGAGACACGTTCAGAGGCATTCTACAACTACTTTCACCATGGGTTTGATGTCTTGGTTTCTACAGCCCATCCATGCACAACTCGTGACCCAGATCGGTCCCTCACACCTGCAGATCTAGTCGTGACAAAGATGTTCCTCCATGGCAATATACCCGGTTCGTATGCCTTCAATAGGCATCGCAGGAGTCGCTGGCGGATCGCTTTCGAATCAAATAACCAACCAGTTCCTGTAACGTCAGAGATGAGGTTTCAAGAAGTCTCAGGTATTCTTAAGCAAGTCTTTAGTGAGAGCTATCGGGATGCGGAGGAAGAAAAGCGGATGCAGCGAGGCATGGTTCTGAATCGGGGGTGGGGAGAAGGTGAAAGTCCAGAGAGCTCTATCGAGCTGTTGGGCGGCTTTGAGGAGGGAGCAAGCACAAGGCTGCAGGCTTCAGCGAGAGGTGGTGTGAATGCTAGTGTGTCAAATTTCAACAACACGGAGCTTTTTGGTTTCCCGGGATTGCTGTTTGAAGTCTTGAAGAACGATACCATTAGCTGTCTGACCGTCTATCAGACAGACCCATAGTTTTTCGTACTTGAAATCATCTGCAAATTATTGGTGATATCAGAGAAGCCATCATACCCTCCACATTGTCTGGCACTATTTGGGCTGACTGCATTCTGAATGCGATTGATACTACAGCTTACATGTAGTACTATAGCAATACAGTATGTCCGTGTAGCAATCACTTGCATCGTGTGACGCGTTGGAGAGGACACAACGCGTCGAGGCTGCAGCCTTGTTCCACTTTCTCAAGTTCTGTGCAGTTGGTGCTCGCTCGTCCACCACACCACGAAACATGATATGAACGAAGCTCTCAAGTTCTTGAAGTCGACACTACGTCTTCCGGCCTCGAAATTTCCCCCCAGACCTCCTCCGGAAGCTCTTGCAAACTATATCTCACGATGCGATGATCTCTATGCTTGGCAGTCTCGAGAGAGACCAGCCGACAATACCTTCACCCTCCACGATGGACCGCCCTACGCCAATGGTGATCTTCATGTCGGACATGCCCTAAACAAAATAACTAAAGATATCATATGTCGGACGAAACTTGCTCAGGGCAAGCGCATCAATTACATTCCAGGATGGGACTGTCATGGCCTTCCCATCGAGCTCAAAGCATTCGAGAAGAATGGTTGGGAACGGGGTCAGGGAATTGACCCAGTCAAGATTCGAGGTGCCGCCAGAGGCTTTGCAGCCAAGGCAGTGGAGAAGCAAATGAAGGGATTCCGCTCATGGGGCATCATGGCTGACTGGGCGAATCATTGGAGGACCATGGACAAGGAGTTTGAGTTACGACAGCTCACAGTCTTCAAGACCATGGTTGAGAACGGACTGATCATTCGGAGACACAAACCCGTGTTTTGGTCACCATCGTCACAAACTGCGCTGGCAGAGGCAGAAATTGAGCGAGATTGGCACCTGTCTACCGCGGCTCTAGTTAAATTTCGCATTCCCGCGCTCATTAGTGGTACAGCTAAGCCTGTGCACGCTATTATATGGACAACGACACCTTGGACATTACCGGCCAACCAAGCCATAGCTATAAACCAGAATTTCAGATATCTGCTCGTTCAATCAAAAAAGCACGGAAACTTGCTTGTTGCACATTCGCGAGTAGCCTACTTGAATGAGCAACTCGAAGAGGAGACGGAAATAGTCAAGGTCGTTTCAGGGAAAGATTTACTACAATGCACGTACTCTGGTCTATCACAATTTGGCGAAGACGCTCTCAACCGTCCCATCATTCACGCAGATTTCGTCACTGAAGAGGACGGCACGGGTCTTGTTCACTGCGCGCCAGGTCATGGTGAAGATGATTATTACGCTCTTCAAGACCTCATTGCATCGGGTCGGGTGGCTGTCAAAGCTCCCGTTAACGATAGAGGAGAGTACACCGATGCCGCTAGTCCAGCGGAGCCTTCTCTGCTCGCTGGCAAGTATGTGTTTGACGCTGGCAACCAAGCTATTTTAAAGCTGCTCCAGTCCGAGAATGCGCTAATCTCGAGTTATACCTTCAAGCACAAATACCCCATCGACTGGAGGACAAAGAAACCAGTCATGATTAGAGCAACAGCTCAGTGGTTCGCTGATGTGTCCAAGTTGAAAAGTGATGTCGTCTCCTCGCTTGATAATGTTTCGTTCATCCCTGGCACCGGCAGGTCACGGTTACAAAGTTTCGTGGAGCACCGAGATGAATGGTGCATCTCGCGACAGCGAGTATGGGGAGTGCCCATTCCTGCTCTCTACCACAAGGAGACGAACGAAGCAGTTCTCGATAGTAAAAGCATTGATCATATCACAAGTGTGATCAGGGAACGTGGCATTGATGCGTGGTGGTCCGATCCTCTACATGATCCTGCTTGGGTCTTGCCTGGCTTGTCAGCCGACGAATTCGTTCGTGGAAAAGACACCATGGATGTTTGGTTCGACAGTGGCACCAGCTGGTCCCTCATGACCCATTTAAACCAGCAGAAGCCTCAAATGCACGCGCTCGCAGATGTCTATCTAGAAGGCAGCGATCAGCATCGAGGCTGGTTTCAGTCAAGCATTCTAACGAACGTCGCCTTTCAAAAAGCCACGAATCCGTCCGCCAAAGCGTATGCGCCATTCAAGGAGCTGGTAACCCATGGATTTACCCTCGATGCGCATGGGAAGAAAATGAGCAAATCAATCGGTAACGTCGTCAGCCCTGTCGAAATTATTGACGGCCTTTCACCACAACCAGCCAAGGCCTCGAAGAAAGGGAGAGTGCTTCACCCTCTTGGAGCCGATGCTTTGCGCCTCTGGGCAGCAACAGGAGACTGGACATCAGATGTAACAATCAGCGAGAAGGTTGTCACAAATGTACACAAGTCGCTTGACAAATATCGAGTCACCTTCAAAGTTCTCCTCGGCATGCTATCTGATTTCGATCCACAAAGATTAGTCAGCGTTGATGAGATGGTCGATCGCGGCTTTGTCATTCATCGCATTGCTCTCATGCAGCTCGCCGACGTGGTTGAAAAGGTTCGACATCTGATGCATAATTACGAATTCCACAAAGCTTTGGCTCACATCAACGAATATCTGGCAAAATCAGTTTCTAGCTTCTACCTCGAAACAATCAAGGATTCCATCTACTGCGATGGTGTTGCACTTCGTCGATACGCAGCACAAACAGTCCTCTACCATATTTTTTGTCAGTTTCAGCATATGCTCGGGCCAATCACACCACTTCTTATTGAAGAGACCTACGACTTTACGCCTCAAGTCATCAAGGACTTCGCCGGCCACCCACTTCAGCGCGTGTGGGAACCCATCCCAGAGAAGTGGGTACGTGATGATGCTGGCTGGGCTCAATTCGAACTGCATATGATGCAGATGAATACATGCGTCAAAGCTGCGCAGGAACATGCTAGAGCTGATAAGTTGCTCGGTCAGTCCTTGGCCTGTGAGGTCGAAATTTGTTTTCAAGGATACAATGAAGCTTCCGAGGACCTGAGTCCGGGGCACATGAGTGTGTCGAACTGGGAGGACCTACTCGTTGTCTCAAAAGTAATGATCTCCGGGGGTAGCGAAGAGATCTTTGAACAAATCGAGGCATTGCAAAACATGAGGAAGGTAGAGGAAGACGATCAAAGGGCGATTGATGAGGTTGCAGCAAGGAGAGACGACGCCAACGAGCTCGAGCCAATAGGGAATGGAGCAAGTGAGCACAAGATCAAGCAGCGTGAGGTCTTGTGGAACGAGCAAGCGAACGTACTGAAAGCAGCTATTGCACGCCAGGATGTTAATGAACACGAAGGCCAAGCATGGACGTTCTGTGAATATACAGAGCTTAACGATTCGACGACAGGGAAGAAGGTGTTAGCATATGTGCTTGTCAGGCCACCAACCCAAGAGAAGTGTGCGAGGTGTTGGAGGTATGCAGCAAGTAGACCCGCACGGGCTGAGACGCCAGCATTGTGTTCGAGATGTGATGAAGTTGTCGGAAAGGAACTGAGAGAGAAGATAGAAGCTGGAAAGGAGAAGCTAGAGCATGCTCATGCTTGAGTTGGCCTGTAAGGACAGAGTCATATTCATGTACATTACAGTAAGTAACTTCGACATGTGCTAACAGATACAACTAGACCTTCTCTCTATCTGGTGATCTTTCTACATCACTTTGTCATTAACCTGATATGCGTCTTCGATGAGAAACCTTCCTCCCTACCCTGATGGAGGATGCATGTTCAGTATCAGAGGTTCCACGACAGTGCGTACCTCCAACACACCGTCCGGTGTTCCACCTTCTCTATCGTAAGCCACGGATCATATTCCCGACCATCACATCATTGCTCCTTACGTACGGCCTTGTTTGTTTGTTCCGCCTCATGCAAAACGGTATGCGATCGGGAGCATCCTAAGTCGGGTGAGAGCACCACAGGACCCCCTCATGCGGTTTATACTCTGCACTTCATGGTATTGTCTCTGCATTTTTTCGTATTAGTTCTCCTTTACATACTGCTTTCCAAGCGTTACATACTCTCCTACTACTACTTTCCCAACTTCTTTCACGCCCACTGCCTCTATCGAGGTATTCTTGAGCTTCCATAGACATCCGTTGATGTCGCAGCCCAGACGATTGTCGACGTCAATTTCCGATACATCGGTCGTTCCATATTCGCTCAAAGGCACCATGTGGATGCGGGTCAACGTCAGATTTCGAAACCCTAGTCTGTTCCATACCACAAACGCCTATTCAGAACGCCGCATGAGCACATTTCAATGCCACTATGCAAACGAGAAACGATGACTCATTGGCCCTCCTCAGAGGGTATATAATCTATGCTCCAAGTCGCTTTCTCAGCACCCAATCATCTCATCAAGAACTCCCTTCATGCTCTCCATTCGTCACTACTCCCCTCTTCCGAAATACCGGTGCCTGATACCGTGAAATCAAGCTACACAGCAACGACTCTACGTGCTTACGCTACCTGTCGAGTCCTGTCCTTGGATGTCCACAAAACAGCCCTGCTTTCGACCAGCCTTCCCTCACAGCACAAACGAGTTGAATACTGAAGAATGAGACGACATGAGACACCCACAACATATGGTGCGCCCACAGAGTACGATACGGCATTGCTCGCGCAGATTGACAGTTTTTCAGCAATTTTATAGCTGGCCATTGTTTCTTCACGAACACGGAGCTGATAGCCACCAAATCATACGAATTGCCTCACAGACGCGACATTGTAGTAAATCTTTCCCTGCATCATCGACAACTATAAGCCGTCGTGGACTGCTTTTCCTTGCTATGCGAAGTATTGCTGCCAACCTCAGCCCCGAATTACAGAAAGTGGTATAGATTTGGCACTTTGAAAATTGCTTCGATAGAGACTACGAAGTCAGACAGCTTGCAAGTCAAAACGATGAACTTCAGCAGTCTCGTAATTTACTACTCGGCAGACGCAATACAACCACAGTGTACATCACGAATGGTGCAGGATCATATATCAGCGAAGCGCCATCATGGCAGATGGCGGAGCAGCGTGACAGCCAGTCCGTTTTATATATATACTCAAAGTAGCCACCTGGGCTCTCCACCAGCCAACGAGAGTATCATGGTAGATCACGATATTCGGAAAAGCAATACACATTTGCTGCTGGATAGGGAAAACTGGGCAGAACTTGCGCGCCTAAGAGAACTGGCTAGATTTATGGACAAATGGGAAGTTGCACGAGGCCAACTCATCATCACTGCTCAAAGCCTGCAGCTACGGCAGGATATCTGGAAAAACCGGCATCCATTGATCGATTTGCTTGAACTAAAGGCAGATCCGACAGCATGGCGAGAAGGTTCAATTGAAAGATTATGCACCGACCTTGAGACATGGTTCTCCATAAAGGTAAAGGACGATTCTACAGACATACGTCGCCGAGCCACGTCGTTTATCAATGTTTAACTTAGCGAGCACGATACAGAACTATTTGCGCTGTTGAGAAACCGAAAAGAGCGTGCTATAGAAGCAGATCCCATGGACTTTGAGGATGCTACAGAACCAGTGCATGGCTCAGAGGTCTACATCTCATCATGGACGAAGCCTTTCTGCAGCGCCGCCTTGGTTTTGAAATGGCGACAGGACGACACAACTGTTTGCGAACTCCCATCTCACGGCAAGCATCCTGCCCGTCTCGTCTTGCCTCCTGAAACACATACAGTTTTTCCGTAGGACCCTCGCTATCTATACTTCACACCAACAGGTATCGCGATACAGGATTGTTTCGGAAATTGCCTGGGCCTTCGACAGCCAATCTTGACTTTGCAAGAACTGAAGAGTCAAATAAAAGAGCCTTACAGAACTCAGTTCCTGAATCTATGAAGTCGGGAGACTGGACTGCCTTTCACAGCCAGCCGAACATCTGGGAACATAGCGAGTCCCTACACTGCGGCATTCTTGCGGAAAGAGGCCGTAAGAACGCACCTCTCGAGATTGGTGCTTCTGTAAAACAGATAAGTCTTCCACATGAGAAGCGAGGAAGGAAGGAGATCATGCCAATCCAGTCTGGTGATGCATACTGGCTGCTGCACAAGTTCTCCAAGTCAGAGTATCCCGAGGGTGGCGAAGTGATTTTCACATTCCCAAAGTACGACAATGATTCTGTATGGGCAAAGCCACGCGTGTTACTTCAGCTGGGAGATCTCTGTGAACATCTAATGCTCGACCACCACAACGAGGTGGTTGACATAGCCTTTGAGGACCGTGTAACTCCTGGGTGTTCGGGAGCTCTACGGGTCGCTCTACATTTTCTGCGGCCTGGGTTTGTGGAAAAGAAAACCCAAAAGAGAGCGGCCAATTCGGCGAGTATACGGAAACGTAGGAAGGCCACAGTAGTATGTTATAAGCACTTAATCT
>Ga0181459_100189_pt1 | contig 12860 bp, 9 predicted proteins | sample InSIn2SAF170_FD_119060 | JGI IMG/M metagenome (GOLD analysis project Ga0181459, IMG submission 119060) | Clean room microbial communities from NASA Spacecraft Assembly Facility at Jet Propulsion Laboratory, Pasadena, California, USA -... ...
CACTCCCAGATTGTGCTTGTGAGGGTTCCGCCTGTTCTGTCCAAGCTCATTGCTGTGTTATTCAGAGTGGTCATGCGTAGGATCGCGGTGATGATTGTGAATACGCCTAGACCTAGGACGACTGTGAGGTTTATCTTTTGGCGGAATTGGAGGATTGGAGGTTGGGAGTGGGAGGGGAGAGTCCAGATTCTGATGAGGACCGAGAAGAGCATGAGTGTTTCGGAGAGGATGTTGTAGAGGCTGCTGGCATACCAGTAGGCTAGGATGTTGATGCAGGAGGATTCGCGGACGGTGGCGGCTGAGGATAAGTTTGTGGTTGTGGGACTTGTGTCCCAATAGAGGGTGACTGGAGTGCAGATGAAAATGTTCGCCACGAGGATGCAAAAGGTGTATGCAGAGACAACGAATAGGAGTATCTTTGTGAGACGTCCGAACCAGTCTTTCGTATCGAAAACACGTAGGTAAAGAGTGAGGATGCTTAGTTTAGCGGTGTTGATGGTTAACTTGTAGAAGATTTGGTAGATGTAGAAGAGCTATTCGGCCATGCTCACTTAGCGTGTGTACCAGGAACGAGGATAAGTCAATGAAAATCGTGCAGTCGATGGCTACTCTTGGGGCAAGACTTACCCGCTCAGCATCTGATGCTTCTGTTCGTGTCAGCGTTGATTGATGACGACCATAACCGTAGTCCACGGCTTTCAAGCTCACAATGCCCAGGATCAGGAGAAATATCTAACAACAGTCAGCAATTGAAAGCAGTGCCCTCGAAGTCAACAGTACTCACCCATGCAAACGTGATGAGTATATCGTCCAGTCCAGGTGTACCCTTTTTCCATCTCCAGTATAATCGGTTCAGGAGCAGCAGAAAGCCGACTATGATGCCGACGGTGGAAACAGTATTGAGTGTACTGCCTGGACCTGTGTTGCCATACCTTCGACTCTCTCGGCCGCTATCGTCGTACTCCATCATGCGCAACGTACGTAGTGTTACAGTCTCGGTGTTCGCAGGCTAGAGAAACTCGTTAGAGCTGAGAAGAGGTATCAGGGGAGGACGCCAGTGGATCTTCTATGTACTTTTGCTCTGGCTGACCATGATTCCCGAATACTTCAGAATGGCGAGCGGGAACGGCTGTGACCACAGGGTAGAGCAAAGAGATATAGCGGTACTGAAAGAGCTGTTCCTCGATACCAGCGGCACGAGGTAGATCATACGAAATCTTGAAGCAATCAAACGAAATTGCTAGAACCTGGTGGTAAGAAACGATGTAGAGACATGATCCATGGCCAGTGAACGCTGACAAAATATTGGACATCGCAGTAAATAAGCCAATACACTCGGGATGTGTGCGGACCCAATGGGGGCGGGATGTACTTGTCAGTCCCGGAGAGGACAGCACTGAACATGTTTGCAATTCCGAGAGTTAAGTCGTGTCGGATTCGTAACGGCTGGCATGGATGGCAGGCCAATTCAAGACGTTATGGCTTGGGATGTGAGGTCGTCGAAGAGGGATGATTTGTGCGGTTCAGGGACTCGAGGTTGCGTCAGACGACCATGTGCACGCTGACAGCCATAGCCAACGGTTAGGTGCATGGAAAACACGCATGTATGTGTACCCGGGGATCCAACCCCAAAACGGTAGACTGGAGGTAGATTTGTATGACACAGACGCAGCATGCCTGCCAACCCCTGCTGGTGCGACATTCGGGAAAAAATGCTTGGCCATAATCATTGGTTGAAAGGAGATCGACGGATGAAGCTGCAAACATTAAGAACATGACCTCTACCATATTGCTCGAGTATCGAGGATCAGGGTCCAAGCGGATGCCTGTCTTATATGAGCTGTTATTTCGAGGATGCAGGTGCCGAGCAAACAACCTCCACACCAGCGCTAGAAATGCATGTCCACGTCAGTCCCAAAATGTGAGCTGAAATACAATAGTCTCATGCATTGTGATCGACCAGCATATACATTTGTCCTACCTGGGATCATCTGATAAATAACTGGCTATCACTTCACCACACATACCTCACTAAGATCCTTTGTACCAGCCAGAGGTCGTCAGAAGATGTGAGGCTAATCTCTCTCTGGCCAGAAAATGCGAGAATACATATCCAATATAGAAGGTCGAAAATTTGTGTCGCATCAGAAATGCTCGCTTCGGTCCTTTGGGCTTCCAACAGTAGACTATTGTCTACAAGAAGCCTGATTCAGAAAGCAATCGTGCAATCTTTTCCTCTTCTCGTTCTCGCGGCTCGATTTGCAAGCTTTTGTTGTACATTTCATGCACATCTGACGCTGCTCGCATGTTGTCCAAGATCCAATCCCGAAGTTCTGGCACTTCAGTGAGAGTGTATGGCACATTCTGGTACTGCTGAATATCCCTAATGACTTCCGCCGTCTTTGTCCTCTTCGTGAAATTTATCAACTCGGTGTTCTTGACCACTGACGCAATGCCATCTTCGATAAAAGTGAGATCTGTCAAGTACACGCCTAAGAAAGGTATGCAAGGTGGATTTGCCGCGTGCAATGCTTCTCGGTAGCGGCTGAAGTTCTTTGTACTGGCTATCAGCGATCGCATCTGTTCCAACGCGTCTTTGACCTTGGTCGTCACTTGTGCCCACGTTCGGTTCAGCCGGAGTATTGGAGCAGTTCCCAGGGCGGAGACAATTGCTGTCAACGATGAAAAGTTGTTCAACGTTCGACATTTCTAATCAAATTAGTATGGTCCGCACAAACATATTAGGATCACTCACGTCTGCTACCGCGATAAAATGCCGGATGACAGCAACTCTCTTCTTAATCTCATTGTGATTGAGGATCATTTCCGCCACGCAGTTCGTCATTTGGTTAGAATGTAGAATTAAGGCCCTGACATTGGGTGCCCGATCTCCGTGTTCATCACTATCTTTCTTCTCCCAGATCTTCTCGAGGCATTCAACGGGCTTGATACGGCCGTAAAGTTTCGACTCGACAATCGTCAGCTGTCGTGCGAATTCGAGCGGATCTATGTCAACGAATTTCGCCTTTTTCATGTTTTTGGGCACGATGGTCGGAGGAGCATTGCCAGTCAATGTCAGAACGAGCTTCTTTGCCGAGGTGTCTTGCCCCTTCATCCGCTGATCGATGACTGTAGCAAGCGGCGCTCCTCCTGGAATCTTGGCATTAGTCACAGTGTTTTTGGCAAAAGCATTCATGCGCTCGAGCAGCCCTTGGCTGTCCATGTCGGTGTTTTCCATCCAGTAGTGTTCTACCCACGTCTTTAGTATGTTCACGACCCTGAATCTGACGGGTTTCTGTTTCTGCTCCTCCCATTGCAACATCTCCTCACGATCCAACCCTGGGGGAGGTTGTACATTAAACCTCTTGACGAGAAACTGAAACAACTCGGCAGCGCTGATGAAAGATCTGTACGTCAGGAGGAAAGTTGCAGTAAACAGTGGGTCAGGTCGATCGTGCCTCGTAAGTTGCTCAACTAGACCAGCTAATGTCCCACTTTTGACTTGTGGCGGGTTAGTCTTGAAATCTCTAAGAAGCTCGTTCTCGTGCTCCATCTGCAGAAACCAAGGTCGATCATCCGCCTTGTAGCCCGGCTCGTTCTCGTCGTTCAACATGGGCGGGACCTGACCAAAGAATTCTCTGGCCTTATCCTTCTTAGGGGGTGGCCTAATCTTTGTATCTGTAGAGTCTTGACCAACCGTGTAGGAGTTAGAATGCCCTACATCGGCCAAATGTGGCCGCTCAAGATGTTTGATCCGCTGGACATTGCTCTGAAGGCTGTCAATGGGAGCAGTGTTTCTGTGCTCCTTCTTATTGCCAGGACCGGCAGAGGCAGGTTCGAGGAGCTGCAAAGTGTAGTTCACCTGCGAAACATGGTGGTCCAACTGCTTACACATTGCTCGAACAGCAGCTAACCGGGTGTCAAGAGTTTCTCCTTTCACCTCAGCCCATTCATCTGGTAAAGGTGCTGTGGTTGCTTGGCATACAGCAATTAACTCTCCGATTGAATCGTACACCTTCTGTTTGTAAGCACTGAAATCTAGAAGGGCCGGTCTTTGGAATGCGTTGCCCGACGATCCAAGATCGATTGACTCGATCAAAGCAATCCAAGGTTTGAAATGCTCTATCAAGGCTCCGGCACTCATGCAGATGTTGTCGCCAATCATCATCTGCCTTGCTCGAGTGACAACCTTCTCGGTGAATTGTAGCTGATCTTCCAACCGACGAACATTAGTGAGGAGAGCAAGCCGGGCCTCTTCAATTTTGCGTAGAGACAGTTTATCCAATGGAGTGGATGGTTTTGGTCGACTTTCATCATCACGTTGGTCGACAAAAGAATTGCCGTCCATCATGAACTGAGCATCAACATTGTTGTCTTGCCAACTACCTCCGGTTAATACTCCGGCAACGAAGCCAGGTACAAGACGAGGTATCTCTTCGCCTCTTTGCTGACGAGCCACTTCGACGTATCCATATACACCATGCATCACTCCATCGGCTTCTTGTAGGCATTTCACACCGGCATCCGGACCTGGCCAATCTGCGGCAGCTATATGAGAGGACAGAACCAATTTTGAGAATTTAGACATCATTTCTCGGAAGTGGGGATATAGTGCCTTGTTTGTCGATATTATCGAGGGATTACCGGAATGGTTGTCAGTCGTCCCAGAGCCAGCGGCGAGAAGCATTCTCAAATGATCCGAAATGTCTTCGGCCCGACGAACGTATTCCGCTCTTTCGTTTCGGCGAATGGCAGCCCTATAAGCATCAATGGCATCGCGCATATTGTCCACGAGGCTTTCCCAAGTCGGAACAACGCTGCTAGTTTCATCGATGAAATGGCGCGGAGCAGCGGCCCTTTGTACATGTCCGTTGATTGGCACAGAGAATGAGGTTGCAGTGGTTCCAATGGCTGAAATGGTCGGACCAAATGTGGTTTCCACACTCGTTTTTGTCCTCTGTCTGGTCATAGATCTTTCGGCGTCAACTTCTGAAGACGAGCCATCATAGTCATCCTCGTGATGATAGCCACCAGCCATCATCTCAGGGGGTGGTCGTGTCTGAGCAGGTATATGGAAATGGGATGAGTCTGGCGGTCCGTCTTCATCCAAAGAGGGTGTTTCGAGTGGTAATTCCATGGATGAAACACCAGTACGTGTGTTGAAGTAAAACAATCGGCCATCCGGCGTGGCCTGTGGTATCCAGAATCCAGCTTCGTCTTGACCCGGCGCCACAGCGCCTTCAATTGGCAGCTCTGAATCGTCGTCGTCATGGTCGTGTACATCCTCTTCGTCCTCTTCGTCGTACTCTTCCTCCGTGCCGGATTGCTCGCTGGCCTCGCTTTCATCAGTCCGACGTGAGTCATCTGGATTGTCCGGGTCGATGACGGCGCAGTAATTGCTCGGGAACCAGCCACGAACATTATCTATTATGCCATCCCACCAGCCACTCTCCAACTGTGTTATTACTTGTATGATATCTCCTTGTCTGAAGCTCAAACTTGTTGGGTCGTCAGCATCGTAGGTATAGAGCGCGCGAACGTATAGCGGTGGTGGAAGGTCGGTGCTGGCATTGTACCCACTCATGCCCGTCACTTGTGCAGCGCGTCTTCGAGGAGAAAGGCTGTGTAGACCAGGGTAGGTCGGAGAGGTTTGTGACTGCTGATACTCGTCCACATCTGTGTACTGGAAGGCAGCAGCGAAAGTAGGGCCTTTGAAGCCCTGTCGTTGTGTTGTGGGACCATGGCCAATTCTCCGACCGGTAGACATTGTCAGGGAAACTGGTACTGCGTTTGAGTATGCTCTAGGCGTTTGACTGGCTCGATAGCAGGCTGTGTTTCACAGACGCGCACGCAGAGCACATGCTCGTTGAAGTCTGACCATCAAGAAAATGCAACGCAAGAACAAAATGATCTTCTACAACCAGGCCAGGATCAAGACATGGCTCACGTCAGACAAGGGCGGCAGCGACTGTCAGTAGTGGCGCAGAGGACGATGTAGCCGCCAGATTGAAGCAGCAGTTCTTGTAAAGGATACGGCGCGAAAGTGGTATGCTCTACTCGCAGGGCAGGGATCCGACTCTTCGGGTAGTGCTCAAAACGAAGAATTCATGGCTTAAGGACTGTTTACCAAGGCTTCAGAAAACGAGTGGTGTCGGATAAGATAATACGTGTGTAGGATATGTAAAATCGGATCTGTTGCTTCGTTGTTGGGTTGCGCAGCGCAAGATGTGCATCGTTTCTCATTGATGAGTTGAAGGTGGAACATTGGAGTGTGCAATTGATGGGGTCGGGCGCAGCTTGGGCATTGGGACCTGTGATTCGGTAACGGCTGAGCACTGAGGATCCTATCAGCGTGGTCGAATGCACATGGCGTGCCCCTCGATCATTTGCGGTTCCGACTCCTTCCTCATTCATCCAATGTTCGGTTTCCTTGTCCCCTCTATGCCACTTGCGCACCGACAAAGTGTTTCAACTTTGAGCAGAGAAGAGCTAAATAGTTCAATCGCGAACGCCCGTTGTGGCCACCCCTCAGCTCACTTTGTCAAGTGGGTATAACAATGAGCAGAATCGGTGAACCCCGGCCAGCCGAACGCGCAAAATACATCACCAAAATCAAAATATTCTAATACAATGAGCAGCAGTTCAGTTGACCATTTTCTTGATACTGGGTCGTCAGTCCGGCATTCATAGATCATCCATGTGGTTAAAAAGAGCTCTGTTTCCCACCATTAATCACACATACAACTACTATTTCGACTAACATTGAACGTCTCCTCAACATCGTCTTTCCGATATGTCAACCGCATTATTGAGTCTGTGGTACTGAATGATCCTTGTTCATACGTAGTGAACAGTTGAATCAACCATCAATGCTACGAGTATCAATCATAAGTACCTGGTAAGAAGGTTACGTATGAGAATACATGACTGTGCTATTGGCACTCTGCAGTTCGGCGTGTACAATGTGCCATCCACATTCAGCATCATGGCATGTTCCTCAGTCGCTAGCAAGAGCTTTTGCGGGATGATCTATACAGGCTTGAATTGCCTTCACGTCCACCTGTCCCAGGTTCTTGAAGTTTGTTGGCTTCAGGTTGCAGTGGTATACCTGATTCGAGATTTTAATGCTTATTCGCTTTCACATCTCTGATAACTGAGAATGAGAAAGAGAACGTAATATTGCTCCCTATGCCCTCCTGTGAATGCAGGGAGAGAGCTACTCCTGGTTGAAGTTTTAGAATGCCAGCTGGCTATCAAACGTTGCCCACTCTTTCAACACCAGAAGCCGTGGTTTCGCCGAGATTATATGCCGCATTCGTAGTGAATTGGAATTTGAAGAGTCAATCAGTCCTTCGTTGTTACCATGCACTGTTCATTCATTGTGCTTGGAATAGAACACGCTGTGTTGATTGGACATCTTCTCTCACCATTACTGTACAACCTTGGTTCGATGCTTCGGAACGAGGGCCCACGATTGTGAAGCACAATTATCCTCAGGGCTGTCGCTGTTACAGTGTTTGGAATTTCGAACGATGAGAATTGCCTGGTGGATAACTAAAAACGGCTAAGAAACGGTCGCTCCTGCGCGTATGGCAGCCGCGAAGCAATTCTCCAGGGTCCGCCCGGTCGCTCGGGAACTGGAGGCCACCGCAGATCCAATTCGGAGCATGCCTTCCTTGAATTAGTCGTGTCCAGTTAAGGACGACCAGAGCTGATTTGATTTTCAGCTTGAACATACTGTGCTCCATACCGCATGTTTCGGCTTTTGCTGAAGGTGTGTCGGTCAGATTCACTGGTCATCCATTGCTGCTGAGCTCAAGCTGCTGTGCCAATATTGGCGGTGTAGTGACCGCTTCATGCATGCGAGGTTAAAGCAACCCAACCGTATCAAAGCAGTTTGTACTGTACAGTGTTTAGCTTCACCGAAAATGTGCAGATGCACATTCCTGTTTCGACCTCGATCATGACTGCACACGCAGCGTCATCATGACATCCAGCTTGGACTGCCTCTCGCTTGAGAATGCCAATCTCGAATCTCAAAACTGTGTCGATTTCGATGCACTTGCTGTACACCATCGATTCCGTTCACAACCAAAAGCAAACAAGCTTGACTTTTGCGCATCAATCACCGACAGACGATCCTAGCAGCACCCGTGGGCATGGATCCATGACTTTCGCGGAACAAGGTCTGCCTCACTTAGCGTAGGAAGCTTGCTATCCACAGCTCCAGGAGACGCAGGAACAAGGCTAGCGAAGCTCGAATCCATGAGAGACATGTGGATCAGGTTCTCGATTACACGCTCCCGATTATCCTCGTGACCTTGCTTGCACCCTGAGGTCAGAAGACCGCTTGAGCGATATTAGACGTACGAAGTATGTGTGGCATTCAGGAAACAATTCCTGACGTGTTCGGATTGCATTGATGTGGGATAACAGGCACATACGAAACACGTGGCCCATAAGCCGGACGCTGCAAGGCAAGCTCGGAAGGTAGGACCGTTGCGAAACATCCACAGGTCAGAGATTTTGATGGAGTAGATACGAGAGGCTGGCATGGGCGTTGACTGTGGATACCGCCGCCTCACCAAGCACACCGGATCGTGACTGGTGTTCGCTTGAACTTGAGCTTGACAGTGTATTCGACGCGATTGGTACCTACGGCATGTATCGTCTCCAATCACTGAAGATCGTGTTGTGGTAGAGGAAAGACAATCCTCAAGGCGACGATGGTAATGGTGTCCGTGCGAAATGATTGTAAACTGCGTGATGAGAGTAAAAGCTGAAGGAACATGGTATTCTATGGGATTGCAAGCATGTCATCGAAGCAATCAAGGAAGAAAGAAAATAGATTGAATCAGGGGCCACCGCAAGTCATCACTCGAACAAGCGAGCACACCGAGATTTTAGGCTCGATAGTCCAAGCGGTGGTGGCACTTAACGGCGAAGAGGGTGCCCAGTCCCATGTTGTAGCGTCGTGTCTTGGGCCTCTGCCGCCCCTCGATCGTCTCGCCCCTCCCTACCTCGAGTTTCTTTCCAGTCTCCCCTCCTTTCATCCCTCCATCATCACCATCTTGCGCATCAACAACAACACCATAAACGTTTCATCTCGACATCAATAACGAGAAAGACGCGACAGTTGGAGAGTACGCCAGATCCCCGAAACCCGCCCACGTGATTTGGCCGCTTATCTCCCGACTGGCAACTGCGCCCTGGAGCCCGCCTTCCACGGTTCGATTCTGCGAGCGGTCAGCAAACGATCATGAGAACGACGACAACCTCCGATATCCATCTCATCTCCATTGAGCGAAAGGCTTGTGCATGGTCGGGGGATTTGTGACACTTTGTTTCCTCCGGTCTTCCTGCGTCGCGCAAACATGGCAACCGAAACTGCCTCCACGAACAACACCTCAACTTCCCCAAAGAAGGCGAACCCTGCACCAGAAAAGAAATACAAATGTCAATACTGCAACCGCGCCTTCAGCCGAAGTGAGCATCGCAGCCGTCACGAGAGATCCCGTCAGTAAACCGTCCCCCTTCCCGTAGTGCAGGATACAATGCGGGAACATATGTTTGGATCCTAGATGGACGGGATCCGACTTATGCCCACCACCCCGCCAATACACCCCGCGGCATCCCCTCCGATGTCGTGATAGATCAAACATGCTGACTCTCTTCTTATAGATACGAAAGAACGTCCCTTCAAATGTCAGAAATGTCGATCAACTTTTGTGCGGCGGGACTTGCTGCTCCGGCACGATCGAACCGTCCACGCTAAGGACAATCTGGGCGAGCCTCTTCAACCCGAGAGTCGCAAGAAGAACCAGAACAAGCAAACGCCTTCAACGGCCACGACCACAGCGGCAGCAGCACAGTCGAAGCCCACGATCTCCATAGATCCGGGCACGTTGGAGCAGATAGAGGCCAGCAGCGATGGTATGCTTGACCTTGAAACTGCTGCTATGTTGATGACAGACTTCCAACACAAAGCGGCAGCAGCAGCGGCGAACGGTCTTTTACATAACGGTGAAGGCTCCTTGCCTGATTTCTCGCCCGATCGAAGCTCCATCCTCGAGACGTCCGATTTCCTTTCCGGCGCCTCTAGTCTGCCTCAAATACCGTGGGATAGTTTCATGCCGTCACATCCGTCCCAGCAGAGGGCTCACTCTTTGACATCCGACGTATCCTCGCAGGATAACCTGTCACAGCAACCGCCATTTGTTCATATGGGCTCAATACAACCACATCAGTCATCATTTCCCGCACTCATGGAACGACAAAATTCGTTGGGCGTATCAGCCGCCCAGGCATTCCCAACTTTGGCTGACACCTTTCCAGTATCCGGATCCCCTACACCAAATGCATTATCGCCGTTTCCGTCGATGACGGGGCCGGTCTCACCTGTCAACTATCGACGCTCTCCTGGACCAAGTCAAGCATTAACACTGCCAAGAGCTCCACAAATGTCAACTGAACAGGAGAGAGAGAACATTGCTAACTATATAGGCAGTGAAATTCCTCTGCCCAATCTAGCATATATTAACTTGTATCTGTCGACGTATTTCAACCTATTCCATCACCACCTACCATTCTTACATCCAGCAACACTCCGACCAGGCAAGTCAGAACCTGCACTATTACTCGCTACCCTCTCCATCGGTGCTCTTTACAACTTCGACGAAGAGCAGGCTTACAGCCTTCATAATGGCTCGAAGAAGCTCGTTAACCAATTCCTCCAAAATAAGGAGAACTTCGACTCACGGAAATGCCCACTATGGACGATGCAAAGTACACTCCTAAACATGTTTTTCGAAAGCTGGAGCGGCGGGGCTACCGGTTTGGAATGGGCCTGCTCCATTAAGAGTTTGCTGGCAAACGTACGTATTATCTTGCTTCATTGTGTTTGTATAGTCTCTAACAGTTCGAAGATGGTCGCGGGTAACAAATACGAACTCAAATTGCGGACGGAAGCTCGAGGCCAAACGCCACCTTCTCATGCTGAGTGGGTAGCCGAAGAAGGATCGCGCCGTACATACTTCGCTGTTTACATGTTCTTCGGCATGCTGACCATGACGTATAACCATACTCCTGCAATCAGCTTCAACGAATTCGAAGCGCTCCCGCTACCGTCAACAGAAAGCTTGTGGAATCTGGATCCCGAAAGCGAACAAGCGTGGCAAGACATATACGCATCATCGTTGATTGTGACAGTGAAAGAGGCTCACGACAGTCTTTTCCAGGGTGAGACATGTCGGTACAGTGCGTTTGCGACACGCGTAATGATCAATGCTTTATATCTGGAAGTCTGGAACCTTCGACGAAGCTTTGAATCTCTACAGGACGTGGTTTTGGAGTGGAAGATTCGCATTGCGCTTGAAACATGGGAAAGATCACTTGACCTGTGCGAACCCGAGACAGTGGTAGTACCACTGACAACCCCTCATAAGAGCCATCCGTTGATCTTTAATGCTATGGCGGTATACCGCAATACCCGAGCGTTCTTGGAAGTCGATCTGAAAGACGTGCAAGAAGCTCTAAGATATCACAACTCATTCGAGATCGCGGCTGCTATGTCCAATGCTCGAGACAGCGTCAAACGGACAAAAGAAATGGTCAAAGTTATTGAACAGTGTTATGAATGTATCGAGATCGTCGCCATGCAAGGCATAAATTGGGTCACCAAAACCTCTGCTACAAATTGGAGTGTCGAGCATCCACTATGTGGCCTTGATCTCATCACCATACTGAGCTTATGGCTGTACCGTGTTGAGCACGATGAGATCGAGGCGACGGAGGAAGAAATGCAAATGTACATCAAAGTACGAGGACTGTTTGATGAAGATGCTGTCGATGCCAATGGTTCACGACTTAGCTCTACGGTGGCTAGAGTCTGGGGTAGTATGCTTGATGGCGGAGTTGTGGTTTGGGGCATCTCGAAAACGATGGGAGAGTCTTTCAAACTGCACTCACAAGCATTGATCGGCTATGTCGACGAAGTCAACCCCGATATTATTACCGACCTGACACCAGTTCAAGGTCAAACTATGTTGGAAATTGGATCAGCGTATTGAGCACAAACAGTGATCACATTCTCGTCTCGATAACGACAACCACAAGACTATATCGAAGCATCTGATATTTATACGAAAATTATGGCGAAACAGGCGCAAACAAGTACACAATATCAGCAGGTATGGTCTGTCTTTTGCATGTTCTCAAATTGATGCATGGGAAGCGGAAGGGCAGGTCCATTTTGATTACTGCGTTGCAATTACGGCTACTTTGATTTCATGCTTTTTCAGTTTGACCCAGCATCGGTGATACATCTGTTAGATGGAATGTGCGGTGCTTGGGTTTTGCTTACATTATCAGTTCTAATTATTGCTTTGGCTTTTGGATTCTGGGATACCTTGTGCATCTATATCAATATGGTGGAAGAGAGAAGGGAGAGAAAGCAGCCTAGAACCCCACCAAGAGAACAGTTCTCATGACGGTAACAACTCGATTGGAACTGGCTACGAAAGATCTATGAACGGGCTCAGTCAGATATGGTTCTGACGTGGCCTCGATGTACAACAGAACATTGCCTCTATATCCCAGATACAAGACGCACCTACTAGTTAATGCCAATATATCTAATCTCCTTCAAAGCTATTACTTTCGTGTTCGTTGCGTTCGTCGTAGTCAAATAGGTGTTTCGCTTATGATCCGGTATAGTACGCCGGCATTGTCAGTCATCCCCACTGTGTCAAGTTGATAGCGCTGCCCACCTCGTGGAGAGTTGGATTACCTGTTTGGGAAATGTGAACGCTATGCCCTTTCGAGGAAGGTGCGTTATCCCGCCAACCTCAGGCTGAATAACT
>Ga0181459_100196_pt1 | contig 12716 bp, 12 predicted proteins | sample InSIn2SAF170_FD_119060 | JGI IMG/M metagenome (GOLD analysis project Ga0181459, IMG submission 119060) | Clean room microbial communities from NASA Spacecraft Assembly Facility at Jet Propulsion Laboratory, Pasadena, California, USA -... ...
CCAGTTCGGTATCGCGGAGCCGATTCGTCGGGGCATGGAGCTTAAGATTGCTGCGGCGGGCGAGTGGAGGCCGGCGTGTCTGGGACAGTCGAGCGGTGTGCATAAGGATATTCTTGAGGGACGGGAGTGTGAGGTTGCTTGGGAGGGTGTGTTTGTTGGTAAGTCTTCTTCTCTTTCGAGGCTTCATAGGGAATTCTTTAGGGTGCTGGAAAGGACGCTGGAGATGCGGATGTGTTTGTGTTGGGGATGTTTGCAATGGCAGAGGCTAATGTTTGTGCTTCACAGGCAATGAACTCCGCGAGGTCCCCGATTTCCACACCGAGATGGAGTCTAAGATGAAGATGAATTGGTGAACAGCGTAGGACAAGGCAGATTCCGGCAATATGAAGATGGGGATGCGGGGGGAAAGTAGTCGCGCGAGATCGCTGTATCACCACTTGGAGCAATGATTGCTTCGTTACATCAGATTTTGGCGTGTACAATAGCCCGCAAACGTGCCTCAGGTATAGGCGTAGGGCGCAGACATAATTCCCCGGAACGAAATAGAAGAAATATTGAATCACATGGCTAATCTCTCCAAGTTCTGGACTCGAGTGACGATGCAAACTCACCAGGTCAAGACTGGTGTATCCCATGGGTCTAGTTTTCTACTCTGACAATCAATCGGCTGAGTAGCGAGGACTAGTAGACTGATCATATTTAGCTCCGTAGGAATCACCTGCATATCCAGCAGCTGAAGAGATGCAGTATATACCTTTAGGTGAAGAAACCTCAGGAGCGCAGAAGGAGCAGGATGCCTTCTCGTATACTACATGGTAGCTCCGATGCGACCAGCAATCGCTATGAGTTAGAGGCCAAAGGGGTCAATTCAATCTCGCAGAATACCGTGGGTATCCGCCAGGCGTATTTTGCACTCAAAGCAGGTATCAAAATACAGGGATATCAAACCAGGCTCTATTGTCCCCACTCCTCTTCATACGACTTGTCATTCCTCCCCACAAGCCACGGCTCCCAGCTACTTGTACATACATACAACACAAGAGCTCAAGGCACCGCGAGCCTCTAAGCTGCGATGCCCGGCTCAAATGACGTGGAAGTAAAACGTATGAAAAAAAAGAGGACCAGGTATGCACACGAACGGAATTGCGTTGAGTAGAATAAATAAATAGAAAAAGGGAAACGAGAGCAAGAATGTTAGAACATCAACACGAAGGCCACCCTATGCCGAAACTATAACGCCGATACCTGCGTGCCAGAATGTATGACAAAAAAGCCCCTATGATCCCCCGAGGACGACATGTATGAGGCGGTAATAAGGGTTCTCGGGGACGCTCCATGGTTGGTGGGGGCGGCCATGTACCCGTTGTGCGAAAGGGATATGAGAGAGCCGCCTCCCTCTGCTATCTGTTCCATCAAAGACATGACGGTATTCTGCGGCCGTCTCCGGTATGTGTCCGTCAATGAACAGGCTCAACAGCGTCCACATGGCCTCCAATTCCCCGTCCATAGTGCCGTCGCAAAAACAGCAGCCTGCGGAGGACGTCAGCAGGGTACCAGAATCTTTCCTATAAGATAACACAACGGCAACCGGCATGCGTCTCCTCGTCTCCATCTCTTCCTCTTGTGCCCTTGCCTGTCTTGGCGTCTTCTTCGTCGACTACTTCTTGCGGCTTGACGGTCATGTGGACGACGTTGGGGGCTTCGGTTTGGAATCGGCAGTCTGTATCCAAGAAGTCAGCCATAGGTCAAAAGGATCAGATAGGCCTGATAGAGTGCTAGTAGAGGCGAATATGGGGCTCCACGCAAGAGAGCGGATCCCTCGGACCTCTTCCTAGAACACACCACTCGAGCTAGAAGCATGAAGTAGGGCGATCCAGCCAATCGGTGGTTACTGCCGAGAAAGCGGACAAGCCATGCCAAGAGGTTCAAGATGGTCGAGGAAGGTGGTGCTTACCTTTCAGTGGCGATTTGTCGTCCAGCATCCGTCCGAAGTGTATCAGTCGTATTGAGCTGGGTGAGGTCGGCCGAGGCTCCCATTCTGCGCCAAGGTTGAGTTAGCTGTGTCCTGCTTTCAAGGCAATCTAGCGATGAGCCAAAGGGCATGATTTGGTCATGTAAGGTACTGCCGCGCCTAGTAGAGAGGAGGCATGTGGAAGTGTACATACCTTCCCGCCAGTCTCGCCATATCAATTCCTTGAGGGTATATACGCTGATGTTGTAGGGGTCCATGGGCTCAATAGAGATATTGCGCTTCTTCAGATATTTCTCGTCAATCTTGTAGGGATGTCGCGCGCCGGTGGTAAGAAGGAGCATGATAACGACTACAGGGCCATTGGTATTGTCTGGGTTCGCGGCGGGAGTATCGGTCGATGGGCCAATTGCTTCTGTCTCGGTGCGATTGAGGTGGGCCGGTGCTGCCGGTTTTGAAGGCGCTGCTGGCACTGCCGACTCGGATGTAGGCTGTGCGCTATGTGACGGCTGCTCATCTTGTGTCTTTGGTATGGGGCTCGCTATTGATGAGGAATTGAGGGTATCTTCGGGTTCTGTTGAGGTTGTGGGCAGCGTTCTCATTTCTACGGGGCTCGTTGATAATGCGTCGTGTCCACTGCTCGGCCGTGAGCTGGTCGGGGCACTCTGTGCGGGCGTGCTCGTGGAGGGTTGGTCAGACGCTGAAGTCGCCATCACGGGCGTGGAGACGATCTGTAGGGGCGACGGCGGCGGCGGCGAGGGTCAAGGCGATTGAAGGCGGCCAAACGATAGAACAGCGATGGAATTAGTACTACAAACAGAGGTTTCGTGAGGTACAGCGAGAGTGTGAGCGAGATGTTGAGTGAGTGTTCGCGAACGAACGTTGGAGGAGACCGTCTTGGGTCGGCGCGCGGGAGTTCGGCTGGGCAAGTCGCCGCCGATTGTCTGGTTTTGGCGTGGCTTCTCCGCAAACCTTGGTTGTGAGCCTTCCGTCTCCACACACACGCTGCAGGTGACAAGGGCAGCGGAGATGCACGTCGATGGACAGGAATGGCAGATGCTTGGCCGGACGCGCGTGAGATCAACTTCCTTATCAGTGAGGGCATGTATTACTTTTTCCACAACCAGAGACACATGCTTTGAACCCTTCCCTAATTGTCTTAGCCCCCTTGGAACGGATCAGGTTTGAGGATGATGCCCCTGCGTTTCTCCACTTGTCGTGATTGGTGGAGTTTGGGCATAGCGCTCGTTAGCATTCACACTGATGCCCGTTGAGGGTACACATTACGAATGCTCACTTCTAGACGGTCTAAGTCACCGCTTCCATATGGGTCCACTCATACGTAGCGATGAGTGTAGGATTAATCATATTACGATAGTATGCATTGAACTTTGGACCGCAATGAGAGGCTGACAATGCGCCTCTCCTCTCCTCTTTGGTTCCAGAGTTGTGGCCTTTGTTGATTTCCACCAAAACACCGCTTGCGATCCAATGCCGTCTTATACTCTGTAGATACAAAAGGGCTTATATGGGATTGGATATCTTTCATACTTGGCCAATACTCTTGATGGCCTAGTAAATTGCTCGACGGCATGATAAAACACCTGGGCCTAAGCTAGACATTTCTGCATCTTGAAGGCCTATCTATGAACGTACCGACGGACATCTAATGTCTAAAGCAGGCTTGATCAGTACTTCGGCAGTGGTTCTGATAATTACACGAATGTCTTCGTCAAGACCAAATACAACCGAAGCCAAGAGATGAACCAAACAAGGCATACACGATTTAGAGACTAATGCAAGCTTACTGCTGCATCTCTCTGTCATGAAGCTGTCACGAACTGTGGCGCGAGTGGAGCTGTCATAGATGCCAAGCACGTTCGACCCACTACCCCAGGAGACTAAACAGCTTTTGCATGCCGTGAGGTCATCCATTGATCGGCTAAGCTCTGCATCTGTCCACAGCCGTACCTCACCTCAAGCTCGCAACGCGCCCGCACCACCACTGTTCCCCCGGTATCTGCTGCTCAGTTGCAGCAAGAGGTGCCCACCATGGTTCTCCAAGATCTTGGAGACACGCCTTCCGAAGACTTCAACGACAACCCGTACTCCTCCGACAGCGATCCATACTCCGCACTATCCACGTCCTCATCTCGCCGCTTCGATGCAAGCCAGTTACCACAGCCACTTCCCATCCTTGGGCCTTTCATGGGGTTTACTGAAAGGAATATACGCACCAAGACAGAACAGACTATCAAGTTCGCCGAATCCAGGATTCATCGACCAATGACGGCCGACGAAACGCAGGCACTGGCAGGCCACCTTTACAAAATGGAGCAGACCAAATCTTACTTCAATGCCGTGGGAGTTGCTATTGGGACATGGAGGGCCTATAACACAATGTCTGTCAACCGGTACCCGTTCTATCTTCCCAAGGCCGGATCTGTCGACCCAAACAAGTTTCTGTTCATCAGAGGTCCTCTTGCCCAGTACTCGCGCCACAGCTGGAGGGTTGTATTGTATATGTTCGTCGCGGGAGAGATGGGTAGAATAATAGGTCAGCTTATAGGGCAACCAGTCGCAGCTCAAAGTACTATGGCCGATCCTAGGCTCGCTCAGTTTGGGGAAGATCTGAAGGGCCAAATGGCAGCCGACACACAGAGGGGACGTTCTGAAAGAGCACGCATAGAGAAGGAGAATGAGGAGTTCATGGCGAGAAGCAGACGTGAGAGGATGTCTAAGCAGCAAGACCATTTTCCGCCGCGGACTGCTCGGCGTTCCCCGCCTGCCACTCCTCCGGCTACAAGTGAGGATGACATGTCGCCTACTACAGGCAATGATTCTTGGGCTTCAAGCTCGCAGAATGACTCCGGGTTCACCTCAGATGCTGCCCAGGATGATCCGCAAAAAGAACAATCCACCCAGCGTTCGCAAAGAGCTAGCGCATGGAGAACACAACCCGCCCAGGCCAGTACTGACGATGCATCCCCCACCGGAGGTCTTTTCCAAGAGGAAGTCGAGACTCAAGCTAATTCAGGGGAGTCTGCCTGGGACCGCCTCCGCCGTGGTGGCGCACCAAGCCCTACCCCACGCCCTGCACCACGGAGACCTGAAGCTCAGCGTAGGGAGCCGAGGCAGGGGTCGACTCTAGGAGATAGCTTTACATTTGCGGAGTCCGAGGACGAAAGGAAGCGGGCCCAGGAGCAGGCGCAGAAGGAGTTTGACGCCCGGATACAGCTCGAAAGGCAAGGAAAGGACTTCAACGAGGAGAGGCGGTGGTGAAATAGTTGCACCAAATTGCACTAAAATGGCATTGATTGGCGGGCAGACAGGCATTGGCTACATAAACCGGCTGCCGGGCATTGTAACAATAGCAATCTGTAATTGTGCTGTGAGTACGTGTGGCTCATCTTGATCTTACTGGCTGATGCTGACCGATGGTCGTCAAGTGAAAGGTCCCATTCCGCATTTCACTATTGTCCCCCACCACAATAAATGTCACGGCTTGTTGTTCTGCCTCTTAAAAAATATTTGAGGACCTCTTCGCTCCTCCCTCTCGTCTCTACAACCCTTCCAACCAACATTTCCAAACACACCTACCTTTGGACTTTACATTTCTGTTTGCACACATATACGTGTACATACACGCCATAATCATGACGCCCGTTGTTGGGCCGAAGAGAACCATGTTCGAAGATGGTTGGGATGCACTGCTAGGCAGTGACTCGACGTAGGTGACCCCATTCCATTTCCCTTGTCCTGGGTCGCTCGCAGAGCCCAATGACAAGCCCACTCGTTGACAACGTCTCCATCTCCATTCGAAATCCTTTCGCTGACCTAGGACCAACAGCAACAACGTCATGATGGAGTTCGACCTGGGCTTCGACCTGCCCGCTTCGAAGCGCAGGGCACCCGACGACTTCGACCGCGACTTGGACCTACCCACCTCAAAGCGCAAGCGCTCACACGAGAACTCCACTGCCGTCAAGCGCAAAGCTCCCTCTACCGAATTCGACACACTGAATCTTCCGTCTCCTAAGCGTGTACATCTAGACAGCCGTTCTAGTGGACTGATTGGACGAGGTAAGTTGGCAACTCTAGCCGTTCCCGCCCAGGCACTAGCATATATGTCTCCATGGCTCGTCTGCCTCGCGCCTTCCCACTCACCCACGCATGTTTCACCAACTAAGTGACCAACCACTAACTTGCGCCGCAGCCACCGACTTCCTAGACTCCCTCATGGAGCCCAAGCTAGAGTGTGCGCCTCATGCAGCAGCCATTAAGGCGCAAGACTCTGCTCTCTCCCGTCCTGCTTCTCTCACCACAAGCCACGCCCCTAGTCGCGTCGGCCCTATCAGCGACCTCCCAAGCGACCTCAACGCCAGGTCTGGAGCCTTCACGTCTCCAACATATGCCTCGATTCTTGGCGCAGGCTCTTCAAAGGCAGACGCAATCGACCTCACAAAGGACGATGATACCCCACCCGTTACACGGATCCGAAGTGCCAGCCAAAGCTCTGAGCTCCTTGAAGTCGACGGAGACGAGTGGCGAAAGGCAGAGGCGCTCGCAAATTCGGGCTGGAATGCCTCCAGGCGACTCAGCACTGTGAAAACCGCGTGCTGCTACCACCCCGACATCTACTGCGACAGATATGGCGTTGAGAGTTGCCGCACTTGTGGTTCGTTCAACGACGACGAGTCCGATGGAAGCCTCTCGCCAGATTACTTCGCACCATCCGGCTCGCACGGCTTTGATCATGACGGTCACTCTGTTAGGGAGTCGGTAGAGAATGAGGTCGTCGATCCAGATGATGCTATACTTGATCAAATCTTAAAGGGGTCCACACAAGATCTCAACAACCACAACGTTCAGTCATCGGATTTCAATGCCGTCGGATGGCCCCTCAGCGGTTTCGAATACTCAAACGACTTCACCGACCCTATATCACAATCGACTGGCACTTTGACTCCGATCCTATTCGGCAAATTCACGAGCCTGCCTCTGGAATTACGTGAGCGTGTCTACTTCTATCTGCTCGTCAGCGATAAGCCTATCATTCCGCATCTCTGCGGCAAGTCCATGACTGGCCGTGGCATAAAGTTTCACGACGACAATCAAGAGGGCCACAATGCAGTCTATAAACGACTTCCAATCACGCGCGTGTCAAAGCAGATTCGCGAAGAATCCCTGTCAATCTTCTACGGCGACAACACCTTTGCGTACGGCGCCGACACTCCCATCTATTTCGAGAGACTTTCGCACCTCGATCGCTTTCACATGATCCGCAAAGTCACGCTCCCGATTCTTTTCCTGAACGAGGAGAACGGTGTCAAGGCCATGCGCGACATCCATTACAACATCACCGAGCAAGAGCAGTACGAGAAGCGTATTTTTAGTTCGAAATCCACCACCAAGAAAGGTGCTGGCGGCAAGTCTCTTCGAGCTGGATTGAAGAACAACGATCCATTTTCCGAGATCGACTATAACCCGCTCGAGACGCTCAAGAAATACCCACTCCACAATAGCGGCGGTCTGCCCTGGATGGGCGTCTTCTTCATCCTGCGCAAGCTGTCCGCCGCCTTCACAGCCTCCGACTCAACAAACACCGACTACGAGCGCGAACTCGTCCTCCGCGTTCCCGACCGCTCTATGTTCGAAGCATACGACAGACTCCAGTGGTTCCCTAAAGTGACAGAGAGTCTGGGTATCAAACTCAAGTTCGTGGACGGCGCTGATGTCCTCTTCACGGAAGGCGGCTTCCAAGTAGAGTGGGCGCAGAAATACCAGAAGAAGGATTTCAAGAAAGACGAGCAGACGGCATCGGTGGACAAGAAGAAACGCACGAAGCGTGCGCTCGAGAAGTTTCCGGCGATGAAGGAGGTCCAGGCCGACAACTCGATGCAGTACTATCGCCGGCCGTGCCGGCGTGGCTCGATCGAGTGGTTCAAGGTTGAACGGCCGCAGGTCAATGAGGATTGACTAGCCGGCGCCTGCCGCGTGGCTAAAGATCTTGTGGGGATATTCTTCAGGTTCTCACGCTGATCGCTACATTTCTGAAGATTGATGGCGGCATTTGTATGATTAGGACGAGTACACTTATATGCATGGACGGCGGTTCTACGAACGTTTATATTCAATGGCGAGGCTCAGAGGACGCCTTCTCTTTCTCCGATGATCGTCGGGGAGTTCTTATCCTCTCGCGCTAGAGAGTTATACTCCAAATGCTGCGCATAGTCGCTTATCACGCGCATTGCTGAAGGGCACTTAAAAGCTTGTATATCACCTTAAGAGTTTTCTTTTTTTTCTCCTCCTGAATATGGAGTCGAGGTCTTCATCGTAGCGCTGGATACTAGATAGTCACTCCAATGTACGATCTTGCATAGACGTGTTCGGCCTGTATGCTGTGTACTTGTGGCTTTGAGACCACTGTGATCTCCTAAGAAATATGTGAGGTGAATGTATACACGATGCTTGGATAGACTAATTCATCATATCTTCAGATGTAGAACGCCATGCTCGCAACGGGAGACATGTGTGCAAGAGGTGTCTGAAATGTGTAGATGTGAAAAGAGATAAAAGTGACTAAGTGTAAATGTTGGGATTACCCAATGGTCCAAATGCTGCACCATGAACACCTAGCCAAATGCGAATGAATCCCCCCATAGTAGTGCTCGTCAGCTCGTGAATCGTGAAGCCTCCGCCGACAGATCAGCTGTTGAGCTTAGAGTATCTGGCGTACTGACATCGTGCTGAAGTAAATTACACGGCACAAGCACCGTCTCTTAACCAACATATGAACATACTCTCAACGTCTCCGGCAGACACAGACGTAACTTGTAAACCAGATTAACCCGCTTGACACCTCCCCAGATTGCCTTGGTGTCTCCACGGAACGAGAACCAAGTAATGCAGCAATGCGTTGTTCCTCAGTTGTAGTTTCTCGTTTCGGTCGCAGCATCTGCCTCTCGAGCCGCCCTGTTCTCATAGGCTGCCTGCTGCAGCGTCTGGCTCTGTGTTTGCTTCTTCTGCTCAGCCAGCTTTTTCGCTAGGTCCCCGGTCGGGGCCTTGTTGTTGCGGGCCTGTCGATGGATCATCCGTCAGCGTTATGTTCCTCATTGCGTTGCTGTACTGCATACTGCTAGTTCCGGTAGGACAAGCAAGTAAATTCGGGGAGAGACCAAGAGGACCACTAGACAGCATATCCCCTGCTTCTATGTCCACCGGAACTAGCAGCTTGCATTATGTCCTATCACATCCAAACCGTAGTGGTCATGGGCTTCGTTATTCTCCTCCCCGCCTGCAATTGCGGATGCGACTTCAAACTACGCACCTCTGCTGCCGCCGCGGCCGCTGACCGGGGATCCTCGCCCGTCACTCCTCCACCGCCTCCTCCACCCACTGTCCGTCCTGGGCCTGTGACTTTAGGTTTGGGGCCAGAGCTACCCTCTGTGTTCGCTACCCGCGCTGGAACTGAAGCTTTCGTGGAAGGTGGGGGTGCGGATCCCAGGACGCGACCCTGGCCCTGAAAATGGTCCTCCTTCGACTGTTTCCCACAGAGAGCACCCATCTGGAAGTTGCGATCGCGAGGAGTGAAGGTGACGGTCGAAGTGAGGTGTGATCGGAAAGAGCGAATTGGAGATGGGCGGAGGTGACAATGCGGGATGGATGGTCGGTCAGCCTCGTGGCGGGGGATTACTGCGCACGGAGAAGTGCCGTCTGCCGCGAAGACGATGGCGCCAAGCGCTTGGTTCGGTAACAGCGAGGTCGAGATGCATGGTGTGCGGAGGAGGAAGAGGACATGGCTTTTGGCTTGCCCATATCTCTCGAGTTGAACTCTTCACAAAGTGTCCCAGATGTAGAAACAGGAATCGAGCAGCGCGCGTGATGTTTGACCGCGGAGGAAACAGTCGGCCAATAAGGACGAGGGAGTTTCAGCCTTAGTCAAGGCAGGGCTGGCCATGTCAGATCTGCACATGCACCCCTCCAAACACTTCACCTGTCACGCCCACACGCCCCTTCACAGTCGCTTCATTATCTGCTAAGTGCTGCGCGAGGTTGGAGCGCCGTCAGTGAGACTTAACGCGCCTTCACTCGCCTCTCTTCCTTTGTAGCGATTGTGCTTGCCTCTGCGGCGCATTGCATCAGACGTGAGCACCCTGATGGCCTGGATAGCACTCATGTACGCCCTCGACTTTCCATAACCCTACACCCGCTGCCCTCCCTGACAGCCAGAATGGCTTACCCATTTCTAGATGACGACCGCGACTCGGCCTTTGGCGAAGACGACTATTTCCCCGACTGGACCTCCATGTTCGCATCTCTATCTGCACCGCTCGCAGGCACAAAGCGCGGCGTGGAGGATGATACATTGAACGACTACCAGCCCGCGGCACCGGGTCCTGCGGCTGTTAAGGAGCACCGAGCTGGGCTGTGTGAACACATTGATCCACGGATGCTCTGCTGTCGCACCTGTCCGGAAGTTTCCTGCTGCGAGACCGTGCTTGATTCGCGGCCCTCAAAACGGAGAGCCTCGTCCCACAAGGTAGCCGAATTCCACGTTCCAGCCGACAAAAATCCCATCACTGGCTTGGAGCAGCAGTTTCCGGATGACTGCTTCTCCGAGTTCTGCCAAGATTGCGAGTTAGAGCCAGCATGCACCTCTCCATGTGCTCTTCCGTGTCCCGGGGACGAGCAGTGCTCTAGCGACGATGCCTGCTGCGATCCGCACTGTGAACAGGTTGAATGCCTCGACAAATGCGCAGATCCAGCGTGCACAAAGATCTCATGTCCCGCTGATCCATGTTTCTGCCAAAAGTGCGATGCTCACCCATGCCCTTTGGGTGATCTAGAGAGTGAATGTCACCTTGCTCATACTGCCCCTACGACTACGGGTACCATCATCTGCTACGACAACGCACCTTGTCACTTCCAGGCCGGTTACCATGGCTTTGACCCCAACCTGGCTGCGTATGAGACATATCCATGCTTCTCGCCGTCGCATGGAACATTGAGCCACAGCGACACTGCCCAAGCCTCGAATATCGCTACACCATGCTTGTCATCTGCCAACTACACGTCCCTGGAGAGCACTTTCAGCGACCATTCGTCACCGATTCCCGGCCGTGAGTCAGCCCTGCAATGTTTCCTAAACATCCCTTTCGACCACTGCCATTTCGGAAGCTCGTGCTGCCATGGAAGTACCCGAGAATGCGAAGACGATCCCACCACATCCCAGAACCACTTCGACGTCTGGAACTCGACATTCACACAGAATAGTGGGTTGGAAAACAGCTTTCTCAATTTCGGATTCCAGCCAAGTCAGCCAAACGGGAGCCTTTCACTAGACATGACGACTGATACCCACGCCACTACATTCAATAATGGTCTCCAGAATCACATGTCTAGTTTCGACAACTCATCCTGGTTGTTCACAGACTCACATTTTCCAAATGTATATCAAACATCTATGCCCATGCCCAACGATAAGTTGGCCTTTCTCGCCTCGGCTGTGCAAGACGAGGTGATGAAGCCAATCACGCCCAAGCCTAAGCCATCGCCCTTGGACAATGATTTGAGCTCCCCGAGTCGTTCAGTGACTAGCAACTCGAACGAGTCTTCCGAAATCTGTATCTGCAAGTGGCAACACAGCCCCAACCATACCTGCAACGCTGTGTTCGACAGTCCCTCCACTTTACACTCACACATGAAGACTTCACACGTCGACAGCTGCACCCGCTGTTTCTGTCTATGGGAGAACTGCGACTCCTGCTCCAAAGACTTCAAGCAGCGCTCCAAGCTCTCGCGCCACCTGCTTGGCCACGCAGGCCACCGACCATATGCTTGCACCTTCGAAGGATGCAACAAGACATTTGCAACCAACCAAGCGAAAGACAACCACGAGCGTACTCACACCGGCGACAGACCATACAAGTGCGATATCTGCGGATACACAACGACCACGCACACACAATTACAAACCCACATCTCAGCCCTCCACCTCAATCACAAGCCGCACAAATGTCGGTTCTGTGACTTCACCTGTGCCGATTCGAGTAATCTCTCCAAGCACGAACGCACTCACCAGGTTCGTTTGCGATCCTCTCTAGAGATGTCATACCCTGAATGCTAAGATAGAAATAGACTCTGCGCCCTTATCGCTGTCCCCACCCGGGCTGCATGTTCAAACCAGACTGCCGATGGGAGAACTTGAAACGCCATCTTCGCCGCTCGAAGCACTGCCCCAAGCTCCTTGTCGAGGGCAGCGCGGAGTATAAAGTGTATAGGGAGGATGTGCGGCGCGAGATCGATGACTGGCATAAGAGGAATGGGGTTGATGGGGTCGTGGGTAAGAGTGCTGGGAGGAGGAAGGGCAGGGCTTGAAATGAGCGACGGAGCCTCTCCTCCCACCCCGCAGTCAGAGCAGTCTACCCTGATGGGATGTTCCAAATGGAGTCCGGACGGTGAAAACATTGAGTAGCTGAGCCCTTCTCAGCTCGAGCGAGAATGGATTATGATAGTTTTGGAATAATGCGTATATGCACATCATGTGATAACGCATAACCAAACAAACAAAACAAACGAACGGATGAATGGATGGATAGATACATCTTTTCCAAATCAGAAAAAAATGTACCTATAATAAAGCTCGACCCGTCTATATCTTCGGGCCCAGAGGCTTAGTATCCAGCGGCATATACCTTTGAAACAGGGTTGCAACATATTTTTATAGGCCTGGATTATGGCGATA
>Ga0181459_100197_pt1 | contig 12710 bp, 7 predicted proteins | sample InSIn2SAF170_FD_119060 | JGI IMG/M metagenome (GOLD analysis project Ga0181459, IMG submission 119060) | Clean room microbial communities from NASA Spacecraft Assembly Facility at Jet Propulsion Laboratory, Pasadena, California, USA -... ...
TGTACGTGAATCCATCGAGAATTGGTGGAGTTGTAAGAAGTGGATGAAAAAGTAGTGGTATGCAATTACTGAAGTGGACCGCGTCCGGAATCGGGGTCAGTCCGAGATTGGGGTAGTTGACGTTAGTGGTGTGATAGTTGGCAGGTAGAGCATATTGTGTATAATACGTATTTGGCTAGATACCGAGAGTTCCGGGACAATCCGAAAACCTCATACGATTGCTTACTCAGCTTGCTGCATACTAGTACCCAGGTAGTCAGAAAGAGCCCGAGCAGTTTAGCATGAGACAGAAACAGCTTTACAACAAATAAATCGAATTCGCACATCACTCACTACATAGTCCTATTATGACAACAAAGCTGCTCGCAAGTCCCGCCGCTTGAAGTACGAAAGTCTCGTTCTAGATATACACGTCATTTCGCTCATATGAACAGCCCTCACCTCTACAATCCTCTTCAAAAAGTTCTCGAGCTGTCCTGTAAATTATTAGCTTGTGTCTCAGCCTCTTGCAATACCCGACAGTAATTTGACCTGCCATGGTTCTGATTTCCCTTTCTCGTGTTTGCTACTATTCCTCCGATGTCTCTTATCTTGATTCCAGTCATGTTCAACGTGCTCGATAGCCTCCTCATCACCGCTAGGTTTTCTGAGTAGTTTCCTTTCCCTCGTGTATCCCTCTGAATATTCACCGGTGTGACTATGCGATCTGACAAAGCCCAGTGGCCGTTGCGGAAATTTAGCCCTCGGATCCGATTGGGGCACGTGGTCAAGTCTCTTCCCAGCTATGTATTCTGCAAACTCCAATTTCTTCATTGAGATCCTCGATTGAGTACTGTCGGTCGTGTATGTAGATTGGAGATCATCTGAGCGTGTTCTATGATGGCTGGAACTTCTGGCCCCAAACGTTTCACCCATACTTCTACGCTCAGTATTCGAGAAAGATGGCCAGAGAGTACTGGTTGAAGCTCTGTCATGATTTTCGTGGTCGTGTTTCGATCTTGATCGTGAACGATGGCGTTGGTAATGACTGCGTCGCTCATGGAGATCGTCGTCGTCGTCGTCATTCACGCGAATAAGCCGGATCGAGGGTGATCTGGCGTGCACATGCTCCCTCGGATGATGGTCTTCAACACTGTTCCGTTCATGCCGTGCGTGTTGTTGAGACCTTCGCCGTTCCCGGCGTGCCTGCTTCTTGTTTGCCCACTCCAGTGGATCGAAGAGGACTTTCTCGCGGTTGGCCATATCCCCGTGATCCTCCTGCTTGGATTGCTCCTCAATCTGTTCTTCCTCTTCAACATGAGCATGACGACTTTTAGACGGATTTTTGCGGCGAGATGACCCACTTCTCTCTCTTACTACGTCCACCTGATCGAGAAGGTCTTCGAAATGCGCGATGGGAACCACTCTGGTCGATCCCTTTGCTGGTCTCTCGGACTTAGATTTAGCATTGTGCCCTTTCACTGATGCTGAATTCAAACGCTTGTTCTCCTGAGTATATGATCTGTCTTTAGTTGTTGGCGCGAATTCGCCTGCGCTATCATCATCATATGGAGCATCTTCAGTGAAAGCACCAGGCACATTCTGGCTCCTCATGTCGTGCGACTCACCTCGAGCAGCAGCTGTCTCTGCTTCCATCGCCGCCTGTTGCATGGCTTCCATTTTGGCAACCCTGTCCCATTCGCCATCATCATGTCTGTGATTCTCAGAACCAGTCGTTACTATCTGCTCAGGTTCCGTCCGTATGGCTCGGTCACGATCAGTGTCACCAGTTTTACCTGCTTCGGCATCTATTGCTGCCTGCTGTTCGGCTTCCATTTGCTCGATGCGATTCCAGCCTCCGTCATCCAGTGTTGATCCTGCAGAAACTGAGCCATCGACTATACGACTAGAGCTTCCTGCCTGTGATCTGGAATTTTCTGCGGAAGGTGTACTTAGCAGTGCTCCTTTCAAATTGGTTTTCTTGTTCGAATACTCCACTGGAGAGTCCAGGACTGTTGTAATTGCACGGGACACATGATCAGGGAGTTTCACTGCTGTTCTGGCTGTGACTGGTGTGTCGACAGTCAATTTGATGATCGGTGGCAGTGCGGATGGAGTGAAGGTTCCCTGCTGGCCAACGTCAATCTTCTTGTGCCAACCACCGTCAGCTTTTTTCAAGAATTCTTCTTTGATACGTTCATCAGTTTTGAGGTTCAACTTCGGATTTCCACGGTGGTTGGAGTGACCATCACGGGCTTTGTCAGCCTGAAGGCCTTCTGCAGCTTTGATGCGGTCTCGAACGCTCATGATCACCGGCACTGGGCGTTATAGATATTGCGAGGTTCAGCTCGGAACGTTCCATTGCCAAGATTGGCACAGTAGTGTACTGTAATCATTACTTGTTATTGAGACTTGAGTAGTCGAAGCTGGTGATGATGTGCCAGGCAGCAACTTCAGCCGCAAATCCGCTTTAGTGCTTAGAATTGGTTCAGGCAAGTTTGCCGAGGGAACGAGACGAGTATCTGACATGTTCGAGTTCAAGTTGAGACCGGTTAACAGGTTCATCTATGCCCATAGGTCAGCACCGCACTACAGACTTGTCTTTCATCCCTCAACGAATGTAACGAGTCGCTTCTTTCAGGTTGTCACGAGCTCAGATCCATCCTACAAGCACCTTCGGTAATTGTCCCCATGGCGAACCTTAACCAGCTTTCCAGGAATGTTCGAGTTCGACTACCTATCCAATTAAAGTCGAACGAGTCTTACGACATCCACCATTCAAGACGAAACGGAGTTGGCGTATCTCCACGCCTTCCACAAGGTCTAACTGATCTCGTCTCTTACGAACCGAGGATTGTCAGCCCCCGCATTTGGCAACCAATCATATTGCAGTGTCCTCCAATTTGGTATCCTTTATGAACAGTTGAAGTGGCCGACCATGCACGAAAATCTACAGATCGCTGCAGAGTCTGATCTCTTCAAAATTCCAACATGGGTTCAATAACAGCTGAAACAAACGGAGTTAATGGGACTCATCAACCCACCAAACCAGACTACGATGTAATCATTATCGGAGCAGGCTTTGCAGGCCTACGAATGATTCACGAAGTACGGAAGCTGGGGCTGTCGTACAAAGTGGTTGAGGCTGGCAGTAGTGTGGGAGGAACGTGGTATTGGAACAGGTCAGTTCCTTCCATCGTGTCCAGGTTAACACCAGCTGACTTTAACAAACTAGATATCCTGGTGCTCGTACGGATAGCGAAAGTTGGGTCTACATCCTTAACTTTTCCAAAGAACTCAGAGATGAATGGAGATGGAAGGAACGCTTCCCTCGTCAACCCGAGGTGCTAGAATACCTCAATCATGTTGCTGATAAATGTGACATGCGCAAAGACATTCAATTCAATACACGTATCAAATCGTGTCATTATGACGAGGCAAATCATATCTGGAAAATCACGACTAAATCTGATGAGTCCTGGACGTGTCGATTCTTCGTCAGCGCTTCTGGAGTACTTTCTGTCGGCCGCAACTTGCCCTTCGAAGGTGTCGAAGACTTCAAAGGAGAATCGTATCGGACATACGAGTGGCCTAAACACGATGTCGATTTCACTGGAAAACGGGTAGCTATTATAGGGACTGGAGCGACTGCCGTGCAGGTCATTCCTGTTGTTGCTCACAACGCCAAATCAGTCACAGTCTTTCAAAGAACACCAAACTTCGTTCTACCCTCAAGAAACTATCCTGTGACCGATGAACAGTGGAAATCTATCAGAGATAGTTACGACACCATCTGGAACCAGGGCCAAAATCAGATTTTTGGTATGGCATTCAACGATGTGCAAGAGACGACCGAAGGCAAGACTGATGCGGAAATCAACCGAGTGCTCGAATATGGTTGGTAAGTGGACGCCCCAATCCAAAATCGAACCGCAACCCCCTGTTCAGATGCAACTGTTCTCAGCTCTAGTGGCAAGCAACATCAATCATGCACCTCTCAATGATACCTTGATTGTGATCAAGGTAGCAGGTCAGTGAACAATGCTAATGAGTACAACGCAGGGAAATCGGTGGCTTCCGCTACATCTTCCAAACCTTCGCAGACATGCTAGTCAGCCCGCGAGCCAACGCCCTCGCCTCCGAATTCGTCAAAAACAAAATCCGCGCAATCGTAAAAGACCCAAAAACCGCCGAACTCCTATGCCCAGACTACCCAATAATGGCCAAACGCCCACCCCTAGGTCACTTCTACTTCGAAACCTTCAACAAACCACACGTCTCACTAGTCAACGTCCGCGACAACCCCATCCAGAGAATCACATCAAAGGGCGTCCAAACCACGACCGACACCTACGAAGTCGACATGATAATCTACGCCATTGGCTTCGACGCCTCAACAGGCGCATACACACAAATGGACATCCGCGGCCGCAACAACCGCTGTCTAGGCGACGAATGGAACAAAGTCCTCGAAACATTCTTAGGTATTTCCGTCGAAGGATACCCAAATATGTTCATGCTATCAGCGCCACAATCGCCCTTCGCTAATCTGCCGATGGTCCTCGACGGAGCAGCAGATTGGATTGGAAAATGTATGGCCTTCATGGAGGAGAAGGGGTACAAGGAGATGGAACCGACGAGGGAAGCGACGGATCAGTGGGTTAAGTTGCTGACGGATGGGTTTGAGGCGACTGTGTTGCCGGATGCGGCGAAGAAAGCTGGGAGTTGGTATATCGGGGCTAATATTCCGGGCAAGGCGATCAGGCCGCTCTTTTGGTTTGGAGGGGTGCCGATGTACAGACAGCTTTGTGATAAGGAGGTGGAGAGTAATTTTTCGGGGCTGAAGATGACATGAACTTGAAGGTTGATAGATTGATAGCAGTGGGCTGATGGGGTGTAACAGGATGTTGATGTCGACGTATGTATGTATATTGCAGGAAAGATAGGACATAAGAATCGAGAGGACATAAGAGTCGAGAGGTAGTAATAATAATTTAAACCTGAGGGCGTATGCAGATGGTCTACGTACCTACTTAGAGATCTGATTTGTTTACTTACTTGTCTTCCTACAATCCTGAGCGACAGGCCGTTCTTACCTACGTACCTTGTAGCACACTACGTATACTATGTATACTCCATACGCCACTGACGCTATGGTTCAATACAATCCTGTTCTTAGATCAGGACACCAGACTCCAGACTATTCGCATCTACGTCCTCTACAACCTGTATCGATAGTGGCCGGTTGATAAAGGAGCGACCGCAGTCAAACGTACATAGATATTGGTAAATGGGCAGCAGTTGAACACGATGCCAACGCATCGCGATATCTACTAGCTCGACTAGGGATTTGTATTTGCGTGGGACATTGAGTAGGTACATAGGTAGTTACATGTAGGTAGACAGGCTCACAGTACGGAGTACGTAACGTGCGTGGGTTTAATCTGAAGATGAGGTATGTGCGTTCTGTGTTACAGACTACGTGAAAATCACTACCTATGTAGGTACTCTTCATGACTACTTGGGTAAAGATTACTGAGAACTGCTTTTGCTACCTGGAGCGCTACGTCACTGGCCACGGAAGAAGAGTCGACCGCAAGGTCTATATCTACTTCGGAGTCTTTGCCACCTCTGTAACACAACAGCTCCACCTGTCAAGCTCTCAATCACCTTACATTCGTTTTTCAACTCCACCGCCACCACCGCCACCATCCACATGCAATCACAAATACCCCAACCCACCTCCCAAAACCCCCTCCAAATCCGCCCTAACATCCCAAACACTTCCCCCCGCCCGATCCGCCAATCCAACCTTATGCTGACTGCTCAATTCCAACCATCGCCTCACAATCGTCCCATCAATCATTCCCCTCCCCCCAACACCATCCGTTTCTATCTGTCGATGCGCGCGCGGGTTCAGACCACATGGTTGGTCGAGTTGTGTTGTTAGGATTGTTTGGAGCGTACTTAAACGGCGGTAGGATTGTTCGGGGAGGGGCGTTATGAGGGCTAGGGCGCCTTCTTTGGTGAGGATAAGGACTTGGTGCGTTGTTGGTGTGGGGATGGGAGGGTCGAGGTGCATTGAGTTTTGGGAGGATGTGTCTGAGATGTTATCAAGGGTAGATGTTGCTAGTGCTATTTCGGAGGGGGTGGGGGAGCGCGGGAGGAGGGTCATTAGGGTGGGTGTGTAGCCTGTGTTGAAAGTTGAGCGGTGGAGGAGGATGCTGCCGCGTTCTGTTTTGGGGTTTTCGGGGTCGTATTGCAGGATGCGGAGGTCGCCCGATATGTCGCTTGCGATGATGTATAGCTGTCGCTCCTGGGGGAGGAACTCGGCGGCGACGATTGATGGGTTTTCGAGGTCGCGGCCTAGAAGTTGCATTTTGTATGGTTCTTCTGAGTAACCCATGAGCCATAGGCCTGAGAAGGCATCGGCGAGGATTGTGAGACCTGTGCCTGCGAGCTCTTTGGCGACTGATACGTAATAGCGCATGTCCATGAAGGCTACTGGGAGGATGGCATTGTCTTCTCTGAGACCTCGGACCATGCATTTTTGACCTTGGGATGCGAGGAGAAATCCTTGAGTGCCGATGCCTGATATGGCTGTGACTGCACCTCGGACGTCTTCCTTGGTGATTAATTTGAGTTTGAGGTCGGTCTCGGGAATGTCAGGCTGAGGCACGACGTCGACGACATCGAAGAGGTAAATCATGCCTCTAGCAACTACATTTTCACCTTTTGCGATACCGGTGCCAACAACGATGAGATCCTTACGTTCGTGGGTTTGTTCGCTAACTTCGAGGTTCAAACATTTCACAGAAAGGATGTGTTCGTCGGGTGGGAAATGATGTTGACTTATGATTGAATGTGTCACGGAACTGATTAGCTTCAATGAGGTAGCACACGTGGTTGGAAGGAAGTTCGCCGATGCTTTCTCGTATTCTTCCGTCCATTCCTGATGCCATTCATCATCACGCGGTAGACTGAATGGTGCTGGAACGGTAGTTGCAAGGACATAAGAGCCTGTGCGAGGGTAGTATGTCAAATTTGTGATCTCCTCGTTGATCTCGACCTTTTTTACTGTCCAACCAGGAAAATCAAGGATGAGATCGGATGGCACCTCGCAGAAGACCAGCTCGCTCCTGTCGTTAACATATACGAAACCCCGATTACAGGAAGAATCGTGAAAACTGCTCACATGTCTGATCATACCCGTGTCGAGTGCGTGTACTCTCGGCATGCAGGTATTTGGCTTGCAGATAATAGCTGGAAATCTGCCAGTCTTGAACACCACTGCCATGCCACCAACATCATGTAATGGTATCAGTCGAATATGCTGTAGTTCCTCAGCGCCATCATCGTCTTTGTCATGCATTGCTTCTCTGGCATCACCATTGTGACATAGGGCTTTAACGAACAGGAAAGCTCCTTGTACGTCAGGATTTCTGTAAGGCTCATAAATCGTAATATCTGATGTGTTATGACGAACCACAAGGTAGGGCTTACTTATAATGTGGGAGCCTAACATGCACAAGCTTAGTTCGGCCAAGGTGTCTTTGTTTCTCCAATGCTTCGGCAATGGCTGATCCTGAAGTAGGTGAGTTGGAAGGAAGTCCAGATTCGCATACTGGAATACCTGCACGGTCAAATTTGTAATGGGATGCATGCTTATCATTCCATCTTTCGTCAGCACCGACAGTATCAGGTTCTTGGCACCTGATTGAGCTTGAGAGAACTTTCTAATATCGAAGAAATCGTGTTGATCATCGAAGAAGCAAGCCGACACGATACCTTGAGAAGGGACACTTTCCGGAAGCTCAACTTCATCAAGGTCACCACTTCGGTCGGTATTGAGAAGTGTAATTGTGTTATCGTCTTTGAGGATCAAGATATGGGTGTCGGTTATGGTAGCTGCGGTGACTGCAGCTGTAGCATCTGCATCTTCATCGACGATGGCAAAGATCTGGTCTAGTCCAAAGTCTTTGTTGTAGGCTCGAACATCTCGCGAGTACACCACAACATGGGATCCCGAGGCAAGTCTGCCTGTCGCAATTGTTGTATCATTCCTCTCAAAGTCATTTCCAATCCTCTCGTGAATATCCACTCCCAATGTTAGTAAGGATGAGAGTTTAGTACTTGTATTCGGCTGATTGGCAATCACAAGCATGTCATCAAACGGACGAGCATCAGACTCCAACTCAGATGGCTCGCTGCTGAGCGCCCACACTGCTTGAACATGAGCACTCTGGTGACGCTTGACAATATTTGGACGTAACGACCTCGATAGGAATGCCAAGTTCCCGTCCTTATCTTTATTTGATGACAGGACCATATCAAGCCGGCCAGGGTCGATAACAGGTGTATCGGTCTGCGCACTATCCTCTTCCTCCTTCCTCCTCGGCGGCCTTCCCAAAGCTATATCTTGTATAGGTGCCAAGCAACGTAAGCGGTCCTGTAGGACCAGACTATTGCCATCGAAGATACCTTGCTGGGTTGTGCCATTGGTTTTGCTATCACCATAGATGTCGTCGTCGTCATCCTCATCCACATCGTCATCATCAAGATCAACGTCACCAGCAGTATCGTCAAGGTAAGCGCGTGCTGGCTGCTTTTTCAATTGTAGACCTTGACGCGAGGCACCGATCAAGACCGAATCCGCCTCCTCACTTCCTAAAAAGAGGAGGCCGTGACCTAGGCTTGCTATAGTTGAGCATCGAGCTTTGAATATTGATGAGGTATATGAGGGATCAATCAAGCGCAGAGACAGACCAGAGACAGATCTGCCATCAACTCGAAATGATAGTATCATGAATTGACCATCATTCAGTATGAACAACAAGTCATTGGCGGTGTTTTCGAGAAATTGGACTTGACATCCTTCGAGTCGTAGAGCTAGTTCAGGCTGATCGGTCATTGGAAATGATGAACACTCTTTTGAAAATTCGTTGACACCAATAGCGTTTGCTCTACCACCTTGATCGATATGGATCAACTCGTTGCCACCAATCAGGAGTGAGCCACCAATTGGAGCTGGCACCGCAATAACACGATCAAGATCGTTAGGGAGTTTAGGGATGGAGAGCAAGGTTGTGGAGGCTTTCTGTTCGATATCCAGCGTGTAGACAGCATAAGAAAGAACATCTCTGCGCTCAGGTGACATATTCATTGACTGTGCTTGGGTAGAGTAGAGCATACCAACAGTTGGCTCACGATACTCGTGTAAAAAGGTCAATGCGACTGGGTGAAGCAGTCCCGCATCGAGGGCGGTTAGAGGTAGAACGAACGATGGTGCGTAAGGTGTCGTGTAGGATGCAGACTCGCCATTCGTCTGCTTTGTAGGAGACCTGTCTGTATTTTCATCCTCCATATCATCAAGGCCATCGTCTAAAGCTAAACCATCGTTGGCTTGATGAAATGGAATTATGGCAAGACGATCGACGTTGAAGCTGAAGGCAGCGCATCTGCTACTGGGATCAATGGTGAGCTGGCTTGGACAGTCAGAAAGATCAGGAGACCAGGGACACGATGACAGATCATGATTCTCGTAATAATGTATTGAGACAGTAGATATGCTATGCTGACCCGGGTCCCACTCAATCAAGCTGAGCTTCGCATCTCGAAAGGCTAGAAGCAGATTATCACCACCTGTCTTTGATTCTAGTGGCTTTACTTTGGACAGCGCGGTAATTGTGCCTTGGAGGGAATATTCAGCAAGCAGAACAAGACCTGCAACCTGACCTCCATCCGCTGTGTATACGTCGAATATTTGCAGCAAAGATGTTTTTGCGACAATCAGATTGTTTGCATTTGGCGAGGTGAAAGCTGCTTGAACACTATGGGTGACTCCAGATGGAGGTAACAGCTCCGAATAACACTGCATTTCGCCACGTTATGTATTGTCAATCGAATTCATAGTCTCGTGTATGGGTCGAAGGTTGAGGCGGGTATATGGTATAGCCTTTGATAAAGGTGTTGCACAGTTAAATTCATAAAAGAACAAGGGGTTCGATAATATGGTACCAAGTACAAGTTCGGCAAATCTCGGTCACGTGAATGTTGAATGCCTTTGAGGTTGCACTGGCAGTTGCACATGCTTCTGTAGAATTTAGCCGCGTGATCTCCAGGGTTGCGGCTGCTATGACGCGAACCTAGTGCTGCCCGTTTCCTCGACCACTATCAGTTCGAATTCTTCACTTCACGAGCTGTTTGTGTTAGTACACCCACCGAGACGCAGGCCGTCCATCATCCTCATTGACGCTTCCAGTTCAGCTTTCGATACTCCGTCGATATGGATATCGTCAGCTCTCTACAGTCCGGCGATGTCAGCCTAATGGCATCCCAAGGCTACATACAAGTTACCCTCATCTGGGTTGTCTATGCCGTTGCTGTCGTCCTCTTACTCGGTATCGCTGCACTCTTCGTCTACCTCTATCAAACTCATCGAGATCGATCAATCTTTGTCACAACCATTTGCATCTTCACCATCACATCTTTGCTCGCGACAGTGCTACTGCTGCCCGTTGATGTGGCATTGGTATCAAGCACCACCAGTTCCAAACTAGGCCAGCGGAGAGAATGGGCAACTCCTGACAAAGTCGATAACATCACTTACACCCTCCGAATCGTCTACTACACCCTATACTCCCTTGACGCAGTACTCTGCCTGCTTGTCGTCCCTTTCACCTATTTCTGGTATGAAGAGTATGATGAGGTTGCTGCTGCAGAGGGCAGGCAAACATTTGGAAAGAGATTCTGGGATGCTTTCAAATACACCCTGGGCTTTTTGATCCTTTGTGTTGCTCTCTTCCTTGTTGGCTATTTCGTCCCAATTGCCAAAGACCGCAAGGGAGCACACTTCGATCTAGACTTTTTCAAAAACCTACTGGCCGAGAGTAACAGTGAGAAAGCTTTGACTTTTGCCCTGGGCTTGCTCATCACTCTTGGCATCATCGTCTACTGTTTCTACACTGCTGCTGGCCTGGCCCTGCTGCCACTGACTCTGATCAAAACAGCTCCTTCGATCTCTGCTCCAGCTTTGACTGCATCTACGGAAGCGCAGCTCGAGTCGAATAACGAAAGACAACGTCAACTTGAAGGTCGAGCTCAGGGCAGTCCTGATGGCCTCTCCTCCAAAGATCAGCGTGAATTGGATGCTCTCGTGAGAGAGGAAAGAACTCTACGTAGACGACAACGATTGGCAAACGAGGCTTCTGGAGAAGGACAGAACTTCTTTTACAAGGCATGGATCAAACTCGAAGCTATCCTGAGACCGATCAAACTCATACTTGGCCTTTTGTTGGTTGTTGTGGTGGTTCTCATCTTCGTCAGCATGCTCATCACTGGTATTGACAAAGCGAAAAACTCGATCTGCAAGCGACATTGCGGTTATCTTCTTGCTAATGTCAACATCTTCCAACCCATCAACTGGATACTAGTCAAGACTGCCAAGGTCTTTCCTATCGATTATGTGATCTTCTTATTGATCACCATGTTGTTCTTTAGTGCTAGTGTTATTGGTATTGCAACCATCGGCATTCGACTGCTCTGGGTTACCATCTTCAGGATCAGAAAAGCACATACCTCTCCTCAGGCACTTCTGATGGCTACTGTCCTTCTCACTCTTATGACTCTGGCTATTAATTACGCACTTACTATGATGGTGGCTCCTCAATATGCTACCTTCGGACCACAGACATACTGCGATCTTCCACCTAGACATCCAGGAGAGCAGTCAGACTGTTCAAAGCACAAGTCAAAGATCATACCATGCAGCGAACTCGCTGAATCTGAGGCTGCACGTAATGTTTGCACACCATCTGTTGCCAGTACATTCATCAATCGAATTATGGTCAACTTTCCTTTCTTCGGCCTCATCGATTTCTGGGCACAATTCGCTTTCCTCGGTATCTTCCTTATCGCCTTCATTTTACTTCTTTTCCGAACCCCAAAGCTCAGCGAAGGTGATTCAGAAAGTGACATCCTTGAGGAAGAAGAGGAAGGACTTTTAGCCTCTACAGGTAGACGATTTGAGGCTACATGGCAGGATATCACAGGACGTGCAGGCGGAGGCGGTCGTACTACCAATACCCGAGCCTAGAAATTGAGAGCTGGAGCTGGAGAGCAATGCAGTGGATGGAATGTAATTCGCTCAACCACGAAGTCCCACATGTTTGAATGCCTTCTTCACAAGTCTCGCACGATCATCGTTTGATCACACAACATTAATCGTAAATAACACCATGACGATTACTGGCACAAGGTTTTCCGTTTGTTGGAAGAAGAGGAAATCACTTTCAGAACACGAGTAAATCTGCTATTATTGAGCACCGATCAAATGCTAAGGCCGCCATACTACATGATCAGCGTGGAAGTATGAACGGTGTCAACACGCAGGAATGGACGTTTGTCGACTTTTGTAGTCCTAGCCTTAATATCTGCTAACGACATTGATTTCATGACTATTCCGATACTACAGCTCGAGCTGGCTGTTTAACTGCCCGGTTTGAGTGTTTACTAGTTTAATGGACATCATAGTACTCCTATTTCAATCCAGTGGATGCATTTCATAGCATAATCAATTACTGGAAAGTAAAAGTCTTAAACCAGCATGTTTGACTTACAATGTGAACAGTATGCGCTGTAGTCTGGTTGATTTCATTACAGCGTTATCTCATATTCGATTGCCAACGCCATTGTCTATTACCATTGCGCCTAAAACACGAGCAAAGATGTGA
>Ga0181459_100198_pt1 | contig 12703 bp, 13 predicted proteins | sample InSIn2SAF170_FD_119060 | JGI IMG/M metagenome (GOLD analysis project Ga0181459, IMG submission 119060) | Clean room microbial communities from NASA Spacecraft Assembly Facility at Jet Propulsion Laboratory, Pasadena, California, USA -... ...
TTATACATAATTTGGTTATTATGTTCATTTGTATCACTTTAATTGGACTATTTAGCCAATGGGCAAGAACAACGAATAGAGTTTATTTTCAACATAGTGTTAAAGACTATGAGAGAGGGAAGGTATTAAGTATTATTATGATGGACCGTGGTATGATACCTCTCGGTAGTTTAGTTATGAGTTTCTTTGCAGATGTATTCGGAATACTGACGACATTCATGATCATGGGTATAACTACCGTAGCCATTTCAGTAATATTTTACCTAATACAGCGTATGACGAAGTTGGAGGAAAGTAATAATGGAGCGTAATGAATGGCTGTTAGCAGATAAAAATATACAATACCGTATCATGAACGCAATAATTAAGGAACGTATTTCACCAGAGGGCATGAAAATAACGAAAGATGATAGTGTGGTGGAAATTCAGTACCAAGGCAAAAGATTAACTGTTCAAGTAAAACGTAAAAGTGCTATGGAAAGATATGTGTTTAAAGGCGATATTATGTATGGTTGTGGTCAAAAGTCACAACCTATTGAAAGCTTAGAAGATCTGCTCGAAACATTAACACAGGATTTTAATATTGAAATTTCAGAACGTTTGAATGAAGAATTGATTCATAGTAGAGACAGTTTTATTGAAACATATAAACATTTTAACAACAGACAATCACTCATACATCAAAGTATGAAATTTTCAAGATTGCCTGAATCATTAAACTTTATATCCTGGCTACAACATTTACAAGATAGTGGCATTATAGATGATTTAAGTTATTCGGAGAGTTTGATTGTTGAAGGACATCCTACCCATCCTTTAACTAAAACAAAACTTCCGTTAAATAAAAGCGAGTTGAAAGCGTATGCTCCAGAGTTTGAAAAGGTTATTCCTCTAAAAATTATGCTTATTGAAAAGAATCACATTGTCACTACGTCAATGGAAGACGATGACCAATATATTTTAAATCGTGTCATTCCGGAATATCGTCATCAACTCAATTCATTTTTGGAGCCTTTAAATTTAAATATAGAGGATTATAGAGTCATGATTGTTCATCCTTGGCAATACGATCACACTATAGGCGGAAAATTTAGTCAGTGGATTGCTAGTAAAATACTAATACCAACACCATTCACAGTAGAATCTAAAGCAACGTTATCATTTAGAACGATGGATTTAATTCATAAACCTTATCACGTTAAACTTCCTGTGAATGTTCAAGCAACTAGTGCAGTAAGAACTGTTTCTACGGTTACTACGGTAGATGGACCTAAATTAAGTTATGCATTACAAGGACTTCTTGATCAATATCCAGGACTCCAAGTGGCGATGGAACCCTTTGGTGCATATGCCGACGTGGATTCTGATTTGGCAAGACAACTTGCATGCATTATTCGTCAGAAACCCGTTATCTTTGAAAATGGCTCAACAGTGGTCACAGCAAGTTTAGTTAATCCTAATCCAATTGATCGTAAAGCGATTGTAGATAGCTATTTAGAATGGCTTGAAACTGAAATAACAATTGACCACATTAAACATTTTATTGCAACTTACACACAAACATTAGTCCAACCACTCATTGCATACATTCAAGATTATGGAATTGCATTAGAAGCACATATGCAAAATACGATTGTCAATCTAGGTCCTAACTATCAAATGAAATTCTTAGTACGTGATTTAGGTGGTTCACGTATAGATTTAGATACTTTACAACAGAAGGTAACAAATATTGAAGTAACGAATGAAAGTTTATTAGCTCAATCCATTGAGGAAGTTATTGCGAAGTTTCAACATGCTGTTGTACAAAATCAATTAGCAGAGTTGATTCATCACTTTAATCAATATGAAGATGTTAAAGAAAAAGAGTTATTTGATATCGTTCGTGAAGAGATTGATCTAGCGATTGATGATGATAAATCCCATGCCGACATTTTGAGGAAAGTATTATTTGGTCCGACAATAACAGTTAAAGCGTTATTAAGTATGAGGATGGAAAATAAAGTTAAAAAATATTTAAACACTGAATTAGAAAATCCTATTAAAAAAGAGGTGTAGTACATGGCTAGAATCAAAGTTAACTTATCAAAAATACAATACAATGCCAAAGTACTTCAGACATTACTTGAACGTAGACAGATTCACTTTACCCCTGTAGTAAAATGTGTTGCCGGAGATGAACGCATCGTTTCTACAATAAAATCTCTTGGAATTACACACTTTGCTGAATCAAGAATTGATAATATTGAAAGACTAAGAGATTTAAATATCACCTTTACACTATTACGCCCCACGACAGAATTTGAAACTATGGTTTCTACTGTAAAACTGAGTATTCAAACAGAACTTGATACGATTAAACAATTGAATGTAATTGCAAAAAGAATGAATGTAAAGCATCAAATCATGTTAATGGTAGATTGGAAAGACGGCCGTGAAGGTGTCTTAACTTATGATGTATTAGATTATATTAAAGAAATTATGAGTATGAGTCATATACAACTAGTAGGATTAGCATTTAATTTTATGTGCTTTAAATCCAAAGCTCCAGAAGAAAATGATGTCTTTATGATTAATAAGTTCATTAGTGCCGTTGAAAAGGAAATAGGTTACAAGTTTAAAATTATTTCAGGAGGTAACTCAAGCATGTTACCTCAAACAATGTACAATGATCTTGGCAAGATTAATGAATTAAGAATAGGAGAAGCACTCTTTAGAGGAATAGATACTACCACGAATGAACCTATTGCAAGTCTCTATCAAGATGCGATTGTACTTGAAGCGGAAATTATTGAAATTAAACCACGTATTAATCAAGTGACACACCAATCCTATTTACAAGCAATAGTGGATATAGGTTATTTAGATACATTTACAGATGGTATCAAGCCTATCGCCAATGATCTGAAAATGGTTGGCGCCTCAAGCGATCATTTAATGATTGATTTGAATAATCAAGATCACTATCAAATTGGGGATAGAATTCAATTTAGTTTAAATTATGAAGCTTTGTCACAGAGTATGTATATGAAAAATTTAACTAAATCATATTACGACGATTCAAAGATTCAAACTTTGATTGAAAATTTTAACACAACCATATTTGCCAATACGTAATGAAGACTCAATTTTATTCATTAAATTATATTTCACTTTAAACTGCTCTTTAATTTTCTATTTAAAAGAGCAGTTTTATTTATTTTAGTTAGTTATTGTTCTCTAAATTGTATATAAGGCAAATATAAAGTGATATTCAGATTTATCTTTCATAGTAGTTAGTCTGACTTATGAATTAAATTATATTTGAGTAAAATATATTCATAAAACAATACAAAATGATATTGACAATGAGAATCGTTATCAATAAACTGTATATGTAAGCATATACATATTAAGGAGTGGAACAATGAGAGGTCTAAAATTTTTTAGTGCTGTTGGCTTAATGCTAGTATTAGTTCTTGTTGCGGCCTGTGGAAGTAATGGTTCTAATAATTCAAGTAATAAATCTGCATCTAAAGATGGTGTAGAAATTAAACACGAAGAAGGAAGAACTAAAGTACCTAAGCACCCTAAACGTGTCGTTGTACTTGAATATTCATTCGTAGATGCATTAGCTTCACTTGATGTAAAACCTGTAGGTATAGCAGATGATAAGAAAAAGGAACGTATCATCAAACCATTAAGAGATAAAATTGGTAACTATACGTCTGTAGGTGCACGTAAACAACCTAACTTAGAGGAAATTAGTAAACTAAAACCAGACTTAATTATTGCAGATAGTAATAGACATAAAGGAATTTATAAAGATTTAAGTAAAATTGCTCCAACAATTGAACTTAAGAGTTTTGATGGAAACTATAATCAAAACATTGATGCCTTCAAAACAATTTCTAAAGCATTAGGTAAAGAAGATGAAGGTAAAAAAACGTCTAAAAGAACATGATGAAAAGATTGAAAAATATAAAAAAGAAATTACAATGAATAAAGATGAGAAAGTGTTACCTGCAGTTGCATCTAAATCAGGTTTATTAGCACACCCTAGTTATTCATATGTAGGACAATTCTTAAATCAACTTGGATTCAAAGAAGCATTAACTGATGATGTGACAAAAGGTTTAAGTAAGTATCTTAAAGGACCTTACTTACAAATGAACACTGAAACATTATCTAAAGTAAATCCAGGCCGTATGTTCATCATGACTGATAAAGCAAGTCCTAATGAGCCTTCTCTTAAAGAATTAGAAAAAGATGCTGTATGGAAAAAATTAGACGCTGTTAAACATAATCGTGTAGATGTGTTAGATCGTGACCTATGGGCTAGATCACGTGGTTTAATTTCTTCTGAAGAGATGGCAAAAGAACTTGTAGAACTTTCAAAGAAAGATAGTAATAAAGATAATAAGTAAGGTGGAAAATAATGACTATGGGTATTAAAAATAGTCAATCCGCTATTGAACAAAAAAAGAGAAAGCGCACTACACTCACTTATATAGTGGGTGTGTGCTTTCTTTTTATTTCAATCTATTTGAATTTAGCGATTGGTTCTTCAAAAATACAATTTCATGATATTTTAAGTTACTTCACTGGACATATTGAATCAGAACAAACATTTTTAATTCATAACGTACGCATGCCTCGAATGCTTGCAGGGTTAGTGATAGGTGGTGCATTGGGGATAGCCGGTCTACTTATGCAAGCAATAACTAGAAATCCACTTGCTTCACCTCAAATATTTGGTGTAAATGCTGGAGCGTCCTTCGTCATTGTTTTAATTACAGTTTTAATTCCATCCCTAGGTTCTTATTCAACTATCCTAGCAATTATTGGAGCCTTTTTTGGTGGATTTACTGTTTATACGTTGTCAGGATCTACGAAATCAATTACGCCAGTGAAACTTGCTTTAGCAGGTATGGCGATACATCTATTCTTTAGTAGCATGACCCAAGGAATCATTCTTTTAAATGAGGATTCTAATGATACTGTCATGTTTTGGTTAGTAGGATCATTAGCTGGGATAAAATGGAATCAAATTATGATGATTTTACCTTGTATAGTCATTGCTGTAATTGTAACTATTTTTATGGGAAGACAGCTTACAATTATGGAACTCGGAGACGACATTGCAAGAAGCCTTGGTCAACGTACTGAAATTGTAAGAATGATTATTGGATTGCTAGTGATAGTATTAGCAGGGATGTCTGTTTCAATTGCAGGCCCCATCGGTTTTGTGGGCCTCATTGTTCCTCATATAGTTAAACGTTATGTAAGTAAAAATTATCTAATTATGCTACCTCTCACGTTTATTTTTTGGTGCAGATTTATTGTTAATATCTGACGTTCTATGTCGTTTAATCACTTATCCATTTGAATCTCCAGTTGGTATAGTGACTTCATTTGTCAGCGCCTTTTACTTCTTATTCATTACTGTAAGAGGGGTGAATCGCGTATGATTAAGAGTAGCAATAGTATACGTTATGGAATCGTGATTATTTTATTAGTCGTCAGTACAATATTTAGTTTATGTATAGGTTCAGTTATGATAGACCCTATACACGCTATTGTTGGTTTTTTCACACAAGATGACTTTATTTTAAATGAATATCGTATACCTCGAACATTATTGGGATTAGTAATAGGTAGCAGTTTAGCTATATCTGGTGCTGTTATTCAAGGTGTAATTAGAAATCCGCTTGCATCTCCGGATGTTATTGGAATTACTAAAGGAGCAAGTCTAGCAGCGGTGATTATTATTATGATATTTCCGTCGGCACCTTTATTTGTATTACCTTTAGGATCGTTTGTTGGAGCATTGGTGATTAGTTTAATATTGTCCTTCCTTATTTCCAAATTTGATGTAAAAGGATCGAAACTTGCTCTTATAGGTTTAGCCATTGGCGCAATTTGTACGGCTATCGTACAGTTCTTACTTATTCGTAATCCTATGGATGCAAATAATGCATTAGTTTGGTTAACTGGTAGTTTATATGGACATAATATTTCTAACTTCTATAGTGTCTTACCTTGGTTTATTATCACTGTACCGGTAGTATTATTACTCGGTTACCAGCTAGATATTTTAAACTTGGGAGATAATGTCGCTACAGCTCTTGGTGCACGTGTTCGATTTTTAAAAATGATATTACTCATCTTGGCTGTAATGTTAGCTGGAGCTTCTATTGCAGTTGTCGGTGGTATTAGTTTCTTAGGACTTATAGCACCTCATATAGCAAGACAACTCGTCGGACACAAAAATATACATGTCATTATCATGTCAGGTTTAATAGGCGCTATACTATTAACGCTTGGTGATGGGTTAGCTAGGGGAATTCAACCGCCACTTGATATTCCAGTAGGTGTAGTTATTGCAGTTATTGGAGCACCATATTTCTTATTCTTACTACGTAGAATGAAATGATTTATTCATTAAATATGAATTTGAGCGCTCTTAGGTATGCTATGGCCGATTTCAATTTATAGTTTATTGAAATCGGCCTTTTTTAAATTTTTAATTGCGAAAAGTGATAGATTAGCGTATAGTATTTATACGTAATTATTCATATTTTTGTATATATAAACATTTGTGAAGATGAATCTTGATTACTTCAAGTTGATATAAATAGATAGAAACGGATTGAAAAGTAATGAACGGATATACTAAAAGCGAAATTATAAAAGGTAGAATTAAATTTATAACAATGTCCATTCTAGGTATCATATTATTTTTAATTCCTATACCAGTTGTTCAAGATGGACAAAAACAAACAACATTACCTGTGGCATTTCTTGCAAATTGTTTAAAAGATCTGTTAGGGAATATTATGCCCATATTAATTGTATTAATTATTACAATTTCAGGTGTATTAACTCTTTTGTGCTCAACAATTTATAAACACAAGTTAAATCCACAAGGCCTAATGTATAATGCATTTAATGTCAAACTAGGTTGGCTAATATTAAGAGTATTATCAGTTGTATTTGTATGGCTTACTTATTTGAAGGTAGGGCCTAAAATGATTTATTCAGAAGATACGGGGGGGCTAGTCTTTTATAGTCTATTACCAACTCTTGTGGCCGTATTTTTATTTGCGGCACTATTTTTACCGTTATTGATGGAATACGGACTATTAGAATTATTAGGACCTGTGTTTAGACCAGTAATGAGACCGCTATTTACTCTACCTGGTCGATCAACTGTAGATAATCTAGCATCATTTATTGGTGATGGAACGGTAGGCGTCTTAATTACAAGTAGACAGTATGAGGAAGGCTATTATTCTAGAAGAGAAGCAACAGTCATTTCTACTACGTTTAGTGTAGTATCTATTACTTTCGCTATAGTTAATGCATAAAATGACATCATCTTCTTCATATTTCTAGGAGAGCTTTCCTCTTGTACAATCACGCTATCTTTAGTGTATACATATCCAAAACTAAGTCCAGCAAAGATAACTGAAAATGCTATCAACAATGGCACTTTCATGCCAAATAAAATAATAACACTGCAAATTAAGAGAACTGTAAACGCACTAATATATAATGCTTTTCTAGTAAAGTTTGCTTCAATCTTCGCTAAATTAAAATTTAATATAATCCATGCAACTGATAGTGGTAAAATAACAAACCCACTTTGAAGAGGTGATAAACCTAATTGTTCTTGTAAATATACTGGTATATACAGGTTATATCCTATTAATGACATAGCTATAAATAAATCAGTAATGAAAGCAAGCATTATCGATCTATTAAACTCATTAGTCGGAAGAAATGGATTATTTTGTTTTTGTTCTATTTTAAACAAGCCAATCAATACTAATAAAGCCAAGATGATTGCAATAATATTGAGATATAAATGTTGTTGATTTAATAATCCAAACATAAGCAATGCTATAAATATATAAAAGATTGATAATCCTTTCACATCAAAGTGTGTTTGATTACCATGTTCTTCCTCTGGAAAATGAAATGTCATTAGTACTAATACAATAGCAATAATTGCTATAGGTATATTAATAAAGAACAGCCAGTGCCATGTCGCAAATTCTAAAATCGCACCACCGAGTATGGGTCCAATGATACTGGAAATTCCCCAAACACTACCTACAATTCCCATAATTTTATATCTTAAAGGAATTTCAAACGCTAGTTTAGGGACTATCTGAGATAAAGACATCATGACCCCTGCCCCAAAACCTTGAATCATTCTTGAGATAATTAAAAAAAGTAAATGTTTCACTTAAACCTGACATCAAACTACCAATTGCAAATAAAGAAACACCTGCAACGGCAATATATAATATCTTAAAACGAGATAACAGCTCACCTACAATAGGGTTAGCTATGACCAAAGCAATAAAATAAACAGTAAAAACTAAAGATACTAAATTACCTGCATGTAAATTTATCTTAATTGTTGGTAAGGCTAGAGATATAATAGATGTCTCAATTGCAGCCATAAACATGATTAGTATCAATGCGGTTACTGTTAATATCGACCTAAACTTCATTTATATTTACTCCTTTTGTTCTATCTATTTCGAACCCTTAAAATATTAATACGATGATGTTTAGTTCGCAATCATGCAATAGTATTAATTTTCTAGGTTAAAATAAAACGGCAGAGCCATTTAAACTCTACCGTAAACTTACTTTACATAAAATATAATATCCCTATCATGTGTAAAACCGATGCAATCACAATAAAAATATGCCATATCATATGAAAATAAGGTCTATTCTTTTGCGCGTAAAACCAGGCTCCTATTGTATAAGAAAGGCCACCCAGGAATATAAATAAAATAAATAACCAAGAGGTGCGCATGATAATCACTGGTATAAATATCACACCAACCCATCCCATCACTAGGTAAACAATAAGACTGAGCTTATGATTAACTTTCGTAGCAATGGATTTATATAATATTCCCCATAATGTAGTCCCCCATAAAAATAGGGTCACTACCCATCCTATCCATCCACCTACTATAGTAAGTAATACTGGCGTATAAGTACCTGAAATAGCTACGTAAATCATGCTATGATCGATAATACGTAAAATATACTTATGAGCTGTATAATTCTGCATAGAATGATAAATAGTTGAAGAAATAAACATCATAAAAATACTAATAATATAAATAGACACACTTACCGATTCCAATGTGCCACCATGATTGTAGCTATGAACAGCTGCATAAGGTAATACAAACAATGTTAATAATGCAGCCGCACCATGTGAGGCTGCATTACCTATTTCCTCGCCAAAAGATAAGGGAATGATGTCCTTAAATGATTCAACTACCGATGCTTTTTTATGCTTAGATGTATGAGACATCTATTCCACCACCTTTTATTTAAATCAAACTCATACGTTTTAAATCTTCTGTAGCAGTTTCCACACTATCTTTACCTACTTTATTTTTCAGTGGTGAAAACTCCTCTTCTCTAGGAACTTGTAATGTAACAAAACTTGTTCCATATTTGAAAATATCGAAATAAAACAATTCAAATTTTAATGTTGGTAGCTCTACAACGCCAAAGTCTTCATCTAGTTGTTTTAATTTTTTAATAGCTAAATGATATGGTAGTTCCCTATCTACTGCACTTTTAATATAGGCCAGTTTAAATGCATGGATACCAATATTAGCATTATCAAAATCATTGGCTACTTCGGGATCCAATTCTGAATACTCAAGAACTGTATCTTTACTATCAATGTTGACTAAACGTCCAACACTCTCTCCATGTTTAGGTTGAATTGTTTTAGATGTAACATCTTTATTATTACTTACAGTGTAACCAGCAAATAATGGATCTAAGACTTTCACAAGAACATTGTCAATATTATTTAAGAAGATATATTTTACATGATCCTTTTCCATTTTATCTAAGTATCCAGCCTCTTTAAGAGATTTAAATACTCCACCATTACCATTTGGTGTTTCCATAATATGACCATCTCTGTTAAGTACAAGTTTGCCGTCTTCACCTAAGGCTACAATATTTGCTTGTTTAAAGAAATGTACATGTTCTGGATCATAATCAAAATATTGATGTTTCTTAAAATACTCTATTGTTTCATTATGATTTATATCACTAGTCATTATATACCAATTAATTGTATGACCCGTTTGATTCTTTAAATTAATGAGTTGGCGAGCCTGTAACTCAAATAAACTTACACCCTCAATTTCAAAAGAACCTTTAGGCCCTTTATAACCTAATCGCGTTCCTTGACCGCCAGCCATAAGAAGTACCGCGAATTCACCATTTCTAATCGCTTCATAACCCTTTTGTTCATATGTATGCTTATCTTCATCAGAAAGTTGAGATTTCACTTCATACTTAACTTCTGATACCGATGATACATCATCTATTGATTTTCTATTAACATATAAATCATGATATAGTTTTTGAATTCCTTCTAAATCAAGCTCATCAACTTTATTTTCAAGTGCATCTTTTTCATTATTACTCATTAATTTTTCATATTCATACAAATGCTCTTGGTTATATTTCTCCAATTGGTTTTTATCTAACATGATTACTCTCCTTATGTATAAATGATTCAAAGAATTAATTTAGCCACTGTAACATAAATTCATTAAAAAAGGGTTGAAACAACGTGTATACTGTTCCAAAGCTAAAAGCTGTAGCTAAAGATAAATCAACTAATCCGCCTGTTTTAAAATGAAGCGGCGATACAACATTCAATGGTAAGGGATAGAATAATTTAACCCCTTTAGGTGTTAATATATCTAGTATAACATGTGAAGCTATTCCAATAACAATTGCAACCATATAATACATGGGTGTTTGAATTAAGTACAGTAAAAAACCAATGATAATGATGAAAGCAAGAGAGTGAGTAAATGTCCTATGGCCAAATAGAAGCCTAATAACAAAACTTAAAACTCTGAAACGTCTTCCAATTTTACTTTGGGTATGACATATGTCTGGCAATAGGCTTGCTAGAGTTGATAATACCAATATAGTGACTGAAGTAAATAAATCAGTATGAAAATATTGAGTTGTCAAAGCTCCTGTTAAAGCCCCACAGGAGGCATGTGTTTTACCTGTCATTTCTAGTTCTCCTTTTCAAAACATTTTAACACACAATTACATATAAAGCGAACATACTTTCGTATTAACATTTTATTAGTATGACATATTATATTCAAAAGTATCACATAAATCCTTGAAAACGATTTCAAAATAATTTATGATGAATATACAAATTATTTAAAGGATGTGTTTTTAATGGCAATGACAGTAAAGAAAAACGATAATGAAGTACGTATTCAATGGAGAGTAGCAGATATTAAAATACCTAATAATGAAATTAAAAATATCTCACAAGACCAAGATATCCATGCAGTACCTGAAAAAAATGGAAAAGAAATCTCTCGTATTGGTTCTACATTTGGAAAAACAAACCGCGTAATTATCGATACTGATGACCATGAATACATTATTTATACTCAAAATGATCAAAAAGTTTACAATGAACTGACTAAGTAATTAAAATATATATAATTAATAATCCATACAAAAGCCACCAACCATGTATCTATTACGGTTGGTGGCTCTCATTTTCGATATATGAAAATTGATAAGTATAAACAATCCTATTATATTGGAATCAATAATGATTATGGAGGTGAAGTTATTGTTCGTCGTAACAAATAGAATAACCGTGAAAAAAGGTTTTGCAGAAAAAATGGCACCTAGATTTACAAAAGGTGGTCAAATCCAATCCTTACAAGGTTTTAATGGTATTGAAGTTTGGCAAATTGATAGAGATGATTATAGTGAAGATATGTATGTAAATACATGGTGGAATACTGAAAAAGATTTTAAAAATTGGGTAAATAGTGATGCTTTTAAAGAAGCTCATAAAAATACTGGAAAATCCGAAGACTCTCCAGTAATTAAAAGTGAAATTGTTAAAGCAAATGTATTGTCGAAATTAGATAAATAATTTTTTAATAGAGGATTGCTTATTATAATAAAGTATATTAATAAGCAATCTTTTTAATGGATAAATAAATGCGCAAGTAATGCAATAATAGGAAGCGTGATTAAAGTACGTATTAAGAAAATCATAAATAGTTTACCTATGCTGACAGGAATTTTTGAACCTAAAATAACACCACCTACTTCTGACAAGTATATTAATTGGGATATACTTAATGCTCCAATAACAAAACGTGTTATGTCACTTTTGACCCCCTCAATTAATATAGATGGTAAAAACATATCGGCAAAACCTATGAGAATAGTTTGAGAAGCGTGTGAAGCTTCTGGAATTTGCAATAATTCTAGTAGTGGAACGAATGGTTTTCCAATAACTTCAAAAATAGGTGTATAATTCGCGATAATTGTTGCGATTGTTCCTATACTCATTACTACTGGTAAAATGACAAACCACATATCTACAACGGTTTTAAATCCAGAAATAAAGAACTTTTTGAATCCTGGAGCTTTTATACCAACCTCTGTCGCCATGTCATATCCATGTCTTAATGCCGTTTTTCCTTCTGGTAATTGCTCCGTTCTTGCATCCTCTGAAACATCTTTAGCATATTCATCTGGAATATTTTTTAAAGGCCAAGTTCTTGGCATTATCATTGCTGCAATTAAACAAGAAACAATTACAGTGATATAAAAATAAAAGAATTGATCTTGCATTTTAATAGTTGAAGCA
>Ga0181459_100199_pt1 | contig 12664 bp, 9 predicted proteins | sample InSIn2SAF170_FD_119060 | JGI IMG/M metagenome (GOLD analysis project Ga0181459, IMG submission 119060) | Clean room microbial communities from NASA Spacecraft Assembly Facility at Jet Propulsion Laboratory, Pasadena, California, USA -... ...
CCATCACCTTTAGGTGCTCGACCAAAAGCTAGTTACTTAGCCAATTACTTATTTTACCCTCTAAAAGAAGTAATGAGCTGTAATTAGCTTAAGTAAATTGAAGAGGATGCGGAGCACGCTCGACCAGCGGGCCGCCATCATGCCCCCGGCAGGGCCCTTTTTTTGACTTATTTGACCCTCTCAAATAAGTAATTAGCTTAAGTAAATTGAACCTTTAGGTGCTCGACTGATAAGGTCCGGAGGCGCTCGACCATAGCTAATTACTTATTTGACCCTCTCAAATAAGTAATTAGCTTAAGTAAATTGAACCTTTAGGTGCTCGACTGATAAGGTCCGGAGGCGCTCGACCATAGCTAATTACTTATTTGACCCTCTCAAATAAGTAATTAGCTTAAGTAAATTGAATGCGCAAGCAGGCTCGACTGGCCGCCATCACCTTTAGGTGCTCGACCATAAGGTCCGGAGGCGCTCGACCATAGCCCCACCCAATAAGCATCAAGGAAGCATGCTCGACTGGCCGCCATCACCTTTAGGTGCTCGACTGATAAGGCCGCCATCGAGAGGCCGCCATCGAGAGGAGAGGAGAGGGGCTCGACTGTTAAGGCCGCCATCGATTTATCGCTCTATTTTCCCAAAATAGAGGGATTTATCGCTCATCCATCATATGGGTGAGGGCCGGTAGGCGCTCACTCATTCCGATGGGTGAGGGATTTATCGCTCATCCATCATATGGGTGAGGGCCCTTTCCTTTGCGTAGAGGGAAGGGGAAGGGAGCGTTATTTGAATGGATAAATGAAAGACTCCTATCTTCGTTCGAAGGAAGTGCTTAGCCCGGATCGGGATAACCTTAGCGGAGCTGCCGACGGCAGGCCCCCCCGTCCGAAAGGGTACATGCGCTAGCGATCAGCGCATGTACGTACAGGGGAGTTGTTGCCTTCACCCCCGGAGCCAGGCGCGCCCCTCGCGTTCATGATATCTACATTCAACTGTGCCCCGGAGACACGGTCGAAGCACGCCCAGTGTGCTCCTTTCGCGACATGCTCTGGTCCCCCACCCAAATGAATGGACCAAAAAGAAATGAAAGGTTATCCCAACCCCGGTTCAAATTAGAAGGGCCCTTACTTCTTCATAGGGACGGAGTCACTCACTATTCATATGGTGAGGACCGGAGGGGCTCGACTGTCAAGGCCGCCATCGGTCACTCACTATTCATATGGTGAGGGTGCGTTAGCACACTCGACTGTCCAGGATGCGAAAGCAGGCTCGACTGTTAAGGCCGCCATCACCTTTAGGTGCTCGACCAAAAGGGCCGCCATCATGCGTAAGCAGGCTCGACCATAAGCTAGTTACTTATTTGAGAGCCCAATAAGTAAATTGAACCTTTAGGTGCTCGACCAAAAGGATGCGTAAGCATGCTCGACTGTTAAGGATGCGAAAGCAGGCTCGACTGGCCGCCATCACCTTTAGGTGCTCGACCATAAGGTCCGGAGGCGCTCGACCATAGCCCCACCCAATAAGCATCAAGGAAGCATGCTCGACTGGCCGCCATCACCTTTAGGTGCTCGACTGATAAGGCCGCCATCGAGAGGCCGCCATCGAGAGGCCGCCATCGTTTACCAGGACCTTACCTGAGCTAGATAAGGAAGGGATAACCTTATCTAGCTCTTTGAGGGGAAGAAATATGAGTCATCCCTTAGAGCTCAGGTAAGTGCTTCCATCGAGTCTTCTGGCGGGCGAATAAGTCGTGTCCGTCCTGCTGCATCTGCAACGTCCCCCTATCTATCCATACGAAAGGGCAATTCACTCGGTGACTTTCGCGGTCGCCCTCACTAAACCGACTTGGATCTGAACTACGATTCAGATTCAGTCTGACTGAAATCGGATTGACTTTTCGTGCCGTATTTTACCTTTTCCCCTTTCTCCCCGGCCCGATATAGGTTCTCGAAGGTTTTCGTTTCCGTGCAGAGGCAAACTCTCCAGATTTATGCCCAACCTTTCCTTCAGTGATCTTGCAACGAGCAGGAGTTTTTCCGTTATAAATTTGTACAAAGCAATCAACAGATTCTGGCAAAATGGGAGATCTACGTGACCGAATTTTCCTGCTAGAAAGATTCTCCCTCTTGCTCCTCATTTTCGACGAGAAAGCATCGACGAAACTGCCCTTCCATATAGATCGTCGTGGCACAAACTAATTTCTGCGTCTCCCCACTACTGTTCGAAATCCAGCTTTGGTGGGCTTTCCCCAAGGTGACACCGAAGGTCTACCTCCTTTCGTGCGTCCTTCACCTCCTCCATGGGGATGATCCACCGGATTCATAGCAACACCCCGAACAATGGGGCGTCTGCCTAACCACCGGCTTTGTCCTGCCAAGCTTCTCTTCCGTGCACCATGGTTGGGATTGGGAACTATACCAATAGTGGCTCGGCATCGGGGATCTATGAGTTTTTCAACACCCGGAGGTAACCGCACAAGACATTGTGGTGCATTCCCAGGTTTCTTCATTGTTTTAGCGAAGGTTCCTGCAGCTCGAGTCGGCTTTGCGCCTTGACCTGGATTACATTCAATATTATGTACCCATGTTCCTATACGTATATCAGCGGATGGTATGCAATTTCCTACTTGATAATGCGGATCGAGTATGTCGTATCTATAAGCCTGGGGGCGTGGCCAAGAAGCAGCCCGCTGACTGCTACTATGACTATGACTATTCTCTAAAGGGCGCCCTTCCACCCGGCCTTCATTCGCTGCTGTGCGAACAAGGAAAGGTAAGGTATGGGCTATCAAATGATGGGGTTGGTGGTAGCTGCCTAAGTTGAACGAGGTCGAAGGTTTGGACCAATCGCAATTCATCACCATCTTGCCTGCTTCCGATTGATGACCAGCTAATATATAAGTGTTGACCTAAGCCGCCGCACCATCACTGTGTGTGCTGGGGCTCGGCTCCCGGACCGTACGTGGGCTGTCTCATACGGCTCTTCCTAAGACCCAATTTGTGTGTGTAGGTTCATAATTTGTTACGGCAATTACGATCTATATTCTGGGATCACCTCCATTCTGTCACTATAGATCTACGATGAATTATATATGTCATAACGCTTTAAGGCTCAACCATCCGTACGGGGAGAAGAAAGACTAGTTCGTGTCTCCTTGACTATAAGGTAAGACCCCAATAACCCCAAACAGATATTGCTGCTCTGCGAAGGCAGAATAACATATCTCGAATGATGTAATTACGTATATAATGAATGACTGGAATCACTGGTCGAAATGAACCAATTAGTTCGAGATCTCGATTGCATAATGACATATATAATAGATATACAGCCTCGCTTACGCAAGATGCCACAAAAAGGCCCTTAAGCAGGCTCGGTACATCGTTTTTTCTGAGAACCCCCATTCTGGATCCTATCTCGATAAGGGCGAAGCGTAGAATGCGAGAAGGTTCTTGGATGTTTGGAAGGTGAATAGGGCTTTCGATGCCGTTTCTTTATATACGCTATTTCCGTAACCCTAAGTGAAGTGCGAAGCCCTAACACCGATCCAGTCGGTTTAGAGGGAGAAAGTGCATCTTTACCAGCGCATAGTGGCAGAGCCCTCTCCTCTCCCGTTGGTCGAGCCCCCTAAAGGGTCCTCTCCTCTCCCTCTCCTCTCCCGTTGGTCGAGCCCCCTAAAGGGTCCTCTCCTCTCCTCTCCCTTATGGTCGAGCCCCCTAAAGGGTCCTCTCCTCTCCCTTTTGGTCGAGCACCTAAAGGTGATGGCGGCCTTATCAGTCGAGCCTGCTTCCTTGATGCTTATTGGGTGGGGCTATGGTCGAGCGCCTCCGGACCTTAACAGTCGAGCCTGCTTTCTTGATGCTTATTGGGTGGGGCTATGGTCGAGCGCCTCCGGACCTTATCAGTCGAGCCCCCTAAAGGGTCCTCTCCTCTCCCTTTTGGTCGAGCACCTAAAGGTCCTCTCCTCTCCCTTTTGGTCGAGCACCTAAAGGTGATGGCGGCCTTATCAGTCGAGCCTGCTTACGCATCCTTAACAGTCGAGCCTGCTTCCTTGATGCTTATTGGGTGGGGCTATGGTCGAGCGCCTCCGGACCTTAACAGTCGAGCCTGCTTTCGCATCCTGGACAGTCGAGTGTGCTAACGCACCCTCACCATATGAATAGTGAGTGACCCCTATGAAGAAGTAAGGGCCCTCAAATGGCAGGTGAAAATCCATGCCCTGTCTCCGTCTCTCTGCATTGAATCCGTTGGCGGGAAGCATCTCATCCCAGGTGGTCCAAACTTATCATGATATTACAAGGTATCTATTCCTCCATGATGAAAAGAATATCCAGTGAGGGGAGAGCAAGGGGTTAAGTACCACCAATACCAGACATAGGCGCTCAAGCTGTAAGGGATGCAGAGGTAAAGCCAAAAGCAGTCAACCCCACAGATCCACAAGCAGCAGTAGTTTCAGCTGACTCATTTTACCCAGTTCTATTTGCATCTCCATATGGTGATCAAAGCACAAGGTATACCCCCTGTCGTCGCACTCTCTACATCATGCCATCACATTACACCTTGCCACCTAATCCCGTACACATTACACCTACTACCAGCTCGCTAAGCGTCCATCCCTGACCTTGCAACATCACTAGTTTCACCCGGAGCACCCCTTCCCGTTCTTCCACCACTATCTCGCTCGGTTCCTAATCCAGTAGCCGTACCTGCAGTATCAAAACAAGTAAAGGCATCACCCGCGGAGGAATAGGCGGGTCGAGAGCTAGTAGAAGTTCAGGTACCAGAGCCAGTTGACCAAGCTTATGAACTTGAACCCGCATCTATGCCAATTTACCGAGTAACAGATCCAGTCGTTGTTGATTCACCACCTGTAGTTTCATATCCTCTTTATTCAGATAGAGGGCCACCATCTTCAAAGGATCCCCTCTACCCTGATGATCCAATGGTTCAAACAGGAATCTAAAAGCAGCACTTACGCACCTATGTATGCCATCTGTAGTTAATCTAGTCCCGTCGAAGCAACCTATTGCCGAGCCATAACTACTAGTTAGTAACTATAAGATAGATCTTGCCTTGCTCATTCACTGAGTCCTACGTGCTCTCTCTCACCCCTAAGTGTTCTCGCACCTGCGCGTCCCATGTTCCTACCCCATACGCGACGCGCCTACCACTGGGCATTGAGTTAGATTTAGTGCTGTGCTTGGATCATGACACGGTCAATTATTCACTTGTAAAGTAGCCCGCTTGTTCATCGCATAAGGTAAAGCCCCAGAGCCTATTCCAATTCCAGTTCCCACTAAAGAATAAGCAACAGATCCCATTGTAGTTTACCAAGTAGCAAAGGCAGCATCCGCGGGAGAGGTAGCTGGAACAAAGCACACAGCACCAATTGAAGTTTCTCCAGCGGTGGTAGAGGCGGAGCTAGAAGCAGTAGTTACGGTTCCAGGCTTTGCGCTAGTTAGTAACTTTAAGCCAAGACCTTGAGTCTCTTTCCTAATCAAAGTGGTACCAAGATATGCTGCTGGCTATGATGCGGGTCAACCTAGGTGGTAAATTGGTTAAGGTGTAATATATAAGATGAAAGCCGCCTTGTATATTAGGAATCTCTATAAAGATAACCAACCCAACTACCTGACCGGAAATCTACTCCCTGACCGCGCATATATTATTTCAGCATCGGGACTGAAGCAACTGGTTCATTGCATATATTTCAGTAGGTAGACCGATCCACGCTTGGTGCAGGTGTAATATCGATAGATGGCGACACTAGGTGGCAGGTGCGTTGCGATGGCTAGTGCTTGGCATGGGCGCTCGGAACCGAGGGATACCAATCGGGCCCTCTCAAATAAGTAAAAAAGAAGATGGTTGATCTAAGGATAGAGGAAGATACCGCGAGGACACGTATTACAAAAGGTGCCACACAGGGCACGTATTCCGAGTGTTTTAAGTGGTCACCAATTAGAAATAGTGATTGATTCAACTGATGGGCCATAGTAGGGGAGGTAGGTAAGGCCCGGACACTGAATTACCCCATTCTTGATTCAACCCATAGTAGTGTTTGCTTTCCTGGGTTTTCCAAGGTCTCATACTGGGGGTCGAGGAGATATAGATACAATATTAGTTTTCAGTCTCGGTTTCAGTCAATCAATCGCTCACTTGGACCCACATGTCTACCTGCCCTTCCAGGTATCTATCTGTTTCAAACCCCGCCACATAGCATAGATTCTTCCTTCGTCCTCCCGACACGGAAATATAGCTGCTAGCAAACAAAAACCAGGTGGAGTTAGGGGGGGGGGCAATCCACCATTTGGTGATGTATATGATCATTTGGTGGGCTAAGGCGAGTAAGAAAGCAATAACCAACCGGGGTGGTGGGTCTAGCATCAAAGCAAGCCAGCTCCGTAAAGTTATTTAATCGTCGTAAGGTCGCAAAAGAGATCGAAGTCAGGTGACAAGAAGAGAGATACGGGTGGTAGCAAGATTCGAGTATCAATCGAGGTCGTCGATATCAGGTCAGGTCGAAGTTCGATGAAGGCAGGTCGTCAGATCTAAGGTCTTGGCAGTCGTTAGTTGGCAAGGTCTATATCTAAGCGGTAAATTGGCAAGGTCAAAGAAAGCAGCAGTCAGGCAGTATCAGGCAGGCGGCAAGGTGATCAGCAGGCAGCAAGGTCTATCAGGCAGTCAGTTTGAAGTGGGCAAGTGGCTTTCGAAAGGAGTAAAGGAAGCCCCAAGGGGAAGAGCCCTTGTAATCCGGCATGCAATCCGTAGCTGTCAAGTTGCTCCTGTCAAGTTGATATATAAGATATCAACCAGTGGGTTAGGATAGAATAAACCCAATGCCAGTTTTTTTTCACATCCCAAAGCAAGAAAGATCCTTTACCCTTAGAGAAAATAAGTATTCCTCTAAAGTAGACCTTTTCCTTCCCTTAGAGATGTTTTTCTCTCCATGAATCAATCTGTGTGAGTAACAATACTTGATCGGAATCAATTCAGTGTTTAGTGATTCTCCCTGGCCTAGTGGAATAAATCCTAATCTCCCTATAATCCATCATGAAGACTGATCTCCCTAGCCCAACTACCCGGATCATGGAATAACCATCCCGATCTATTACACGAATCCGGATCATGGAAAAGAGGATCATGGAAGATAAGAACCTAAGCCTAACTACCCGGATCATGATAGGAGGCCTACCTGTTGAACTCCTTCCCGGCCACCCTAAAGGGATTCTTTCTTCCTCGAAGCTAGTGCCGTAGTAGCTGATACCATTACTTTCTTAGAAAACAGCATGGATGATGACCGAATTCACCTTCGGGGCCCCAGGAAAAGGAGACCCCTAGCGACAGCGAACTAAGTCAGTCGTATTAATACGTCTATGATACGAACGACTACGGCGGATGAGTGAATGGGAGCAGGTCATATTACGTATGTAATAACGATTCATTGGAGAACCTAGGGCTAGAGCAGTAAATGGGATATACCGTCCGTGATCCACCCTGGATATCCTCTGATCGGGAAACCGTGTCAAAGCCGTTCTTAGGTTGGGGTTGAGTTAGTGAGCCATTCCGTGGTTGAGGCAGGGTTAGTTAGCCAAAGACGAGCGAAGTGCAGAGAGCGACAGCGGACTGAGTAGTTCTGGGGTTGGGGCAGAGTTAGTGAGCCGTGTGATAGGAACGGAGTGCACGACCGATAGGGAGAGGTTGAAGCGAGCTCCTTAAGGCCTTGGAGGACCGAACCCGCGTATAAAAGACGGGGATGAATCCGTGGCTGCTAGGGGTGAAAGGCCAATCAAGATCGGATATGGTTCACCTATCTGATGGGAGCTAATAGGGTAAGGGATGGCAGACAGATAGTTCGTTCAAGCCCTATTCATTCGAGCAGGTGGATAATTGCAGATTGGTAAGATTGTTTGAATAGATGGAACTAATAGGGTAAGGGGGATGGCAGACAGATAGGGGCCCCCTACCCCAGGGTGTGGATGAGCAAACTGGATAGATGGATGGCACTAATCAAGTGCAGATAGGGCTGATAGGGTGAGGAATGGCAACTAATCAAGCATCTGTGTGAAAACATGTACTTGCTACGTGATGGTTCTACTACGCTATGTGTGGGGCAGTAAGGGAAGGATAAGGGAACACCACTACACTAGGGCATATGGCAGACAGTGAGTGACGTTTCTAGACATAAGGTAAGGTATCAACTCATCCCATTCGTTGCTTCTAAGGTAAGGGCTCATAACGTTCTCTCCTAACTACGTGCATTCCTGGTCTAGGGCTCCCTTGCAGGTGAGTGGGTAGAAACAAGGTAAGGTATATAGGTCCCCTACTTCTATTCCTCGTCTCCTTCCTTCCCTTTCTGATATATTGATCATTCGGCCTTACTCTTGACTTTCTTTACCGCTTCATCAGGATATGAATGCCCAACAACCCATGAAGACCTTATCTTAGAAGCACCAGACATGGCATAGTATGTTAGATATTAAGTGCAATAGTAGAACTGGCGGGGATGCAGACTCCGCATCTAGATATGTACCTGGCTCAGATGCTGCTGATCAAACTTTCACTGCCCGTAGTTGCCTAGCTTCGTTATTAAGCCCACGAATGCGATGTGAGCAAAGCAAACAGTAATTATTCAGGGTTTAGGACCGGTTCTGCTACGCGGTCAAACTAATGGCAAGGGATCTCAATATGATGCTGGTAGCTCTGGATCCGTATAACCTGAACCTGGTCCTGTCGCTGCGGTGGAGATTGAATCAAAACCAATGCTCTCTTTGCTCCCTTCGCCTCTGATTTAAGGTCAACCACTCGGTCAAATGCAACCACGGTGCCTCCACCCTAGCTTCTCCTGTCTCCACCTCTACTATTGTTAGCCATGCTACCCTCCCCGCTTTAGGGTTTCGATATGGAAGGTACACTAGGCGAGGTGCAGCCTTTGCCTCTGTATCATCTGGAACTTCATCTTTACATGGTTACACTACTACCTCCACCTTTGTTTTTGTTTCTACCTATCATGCCTATGATGAATCTACTCGCTATCATAACCTGGTCAATTCCTTCGGTTCAATAGTCTCGGGTGATTATCGGCCATAACCTGTCAATTTCCTAAGTAAATGGAGTCTCGCTCCCAGTGAACGAAGCCCACAGGTGGTAAGGTTGGTGCCCGCCTGGTTATTGAATAGTGATGAATCGGATAGGCACTAATATATAGTGTGGAAGCGCTATTTCTTTCTATGGGGAAAACCATGTATTGAACCGCAGCTCAAGCATCCGGGTCATGGTTGTTCATCATCTCGGTGAACTGGACCTGTATCTCCAATGAAGAGTTCTGCTGCTACTGGATCTACTGTAGAATTTGTTACTCTTCCTCGCGGCGTGCACGCATCTATACCATATCTCGTTTCCGGAACAATCTCCATGAATTCAATTGATCAACTTCTCTGGAGTTGACACCTCACTTTCACTTTAGCAAGTCACCACTATAGGGAGGCCGGGATGTTACGGGGCTCTGCAGAGCAGCAGATTGAGTCGTTCCGGATTTCTTCGAGTAGGCGGTTGAAATGTTTTTCATAAGAGGGGCCTGTGCAACGAGAAATGGGAACCAACTATTTGTCGCACTCTCAATAAAGAAATAGACTATATAACTAAAACACTCGTTTTTCCCTTCCCCGGGCCCCTCCAGAAGAAGTAGAAATCCTTTCCCTTTCCCCTGATCCAGTGAGTGATAAACCAACCATTTCCTCCGTCCGTGAAATCTTTCTCTCCACCCCCTAATAAAGCATTTCATAGAGGGCGAAGCCTTAATTCCGAGATGAAAGAAGAAGAAGGCCCTCCCATCTTAAGAATAATGGGCATTTCTGGAGCAAATCCAACGAATTCGTTGCTGAGGTTTGTCTATATAATAATGGGGAATGATGGGAGAGGAGGAATAAATGAAAGAGGAGGAAGTATTCTTGAATGAGGACTAGCCTTTTGATCTGTCCCCTGCCCAACTTCGAATGGTGTCTGATAATATCATGGTAGAGGTTAGGAGGAAGAATGAGCTGGGGCCAATCTAGGAATATAAAAATAGTTGCAGTCACTAACTTCTCCTTCAATGTATCAAAATCTTTTTGAAAGTCTGGTGTCCGAGCATCCCTCTTGAGCAGCTTCTCTAATGGTGTGGTGATTCTAGCATAGTTCCTTATGAATTTCTAGTAATACCCAATATGCCCCAGTGTCACGTGTAGCATTTTCATAGAAGTGGGAGGAGGTAAGTCCACTATAACTGCTATCTTGGCTTGATCTACCAACAAATATTCCTTACATACTACATGCCCCAACAAAAATCAAAAAGGTGTACAGAAAATGAACTTCTTTCAATTTCATCAAATATGTCACTGTCTACATCTATATAACATAAGTCTAAGTACCTAAATATGCTCCTTCAAGAGGCTGAATACTGTCTAATAATCCAGGTAGAAAAAGAGAGAGATTGCAGGATCAATAGCATCTATATATAGTATAGGGGGCCAAGGAAATATTCCAGTGTGTGGCCGGGTGAAGAACAAGACTTTCCTACCTAGCCAAATAGCGGGCGTGTTACCTGTAGTTTTGTTCCGGGCGGGTTTACGCTATGGTTGGCCCGGCACTCTTTCTCTATAGCGGAGCACCTTACTGAGCAATATGTTTTCTCTTTATTATATCTAGTTACCGAAATCAGTAGAGTCAATACGTTCATAATATCGTATACAATAAAATAGAGATCTCATTATATATATATATGTCATTACGCACTACTACTTCGTATTTCACGAACGTAAAGTAAGGGGCATTATCCCTCGGTATGCATGCCAGCTCTCGGTAAGCATAGGACTGCCCTCGTATTGTCTCCCCTCGGTATAAATTCCCCATGTCTTGGGCCCTCGACTGTATTGGTGGGTATGGACAGCATTGGGACTGGTTTCGGCATAATCAAATATGCTAATTGGAATCTGCCCTGGAAAGCAAACTCCTTATTATGCAGCGAACAAAAAGGAAACCTAGCTTTCTTCCCCATCTCTATTGCCTGGCTTTCTTCTATAATGAGCCTACCTACCCTCGCACCTGACCGGACCTAACCTGCTCGCTCTTTGAAGGGTCACTGAAATAGCTACCTTTTCACTCTTGAAATTACCACTGTTTGGCGTAGAATCTACCATCCCGATAGGCCAGGTTCATGAAGTAGAAATTACCATCCCCGGCCACCTCCCCCTTCTTCATTAGTCATCCCAGCGAGTAAGACCAGCCAGCAACAACCCGTCCTCATACGCCACCCTTTATTACTTCAATTACCACCCCACATGGTTTATTAGGGGAATTTGCCATCCCCATATGCCACCAATCCACTCTACAATTTGCCCACTTCCTTACCGGGCTTTAGACCCAATTGTAGATCTTAATAAGCACCTCTTCCCTCTCGGAGTTCTTTCCCACTTTACTCTCGGAATTAAGAACAACTTGACTCTCTGAAATTGGACTCACTCCCTATCGGAGTTCATACTCAATTCACTCTCGGAGTTTATATCCACCTCCCTACCCTACCCTACCTATGCTGGTGATGCTACTGAATGAAACTCGCAGCATAGCCAATTGCAGAGGTTGGGGCATCTCGATCTGCTCGTTAATGTCTTTTCTAATTCACTTGGACTAAAACTAGCTTATCTTCCTGAGACTCCTGCTTTTGCCTCTGCATATGGGTCTGAGATTGCTGCTCGATCTGTTTCCGGTGGATACTTACTCCCAAATGGGAACTGGTAGGAATGCTTGTCCCATAGCTCATCGGGCGCAGTGGCTTCTCATCGTTCATGGATGAGTTCATCGGTCTTGGTAGCAATTAGCCTGCATGCTTCAATGTATTGGATTCTTGACTCATATCATTGCTAGTATCATTACTATGATGCGTGTATAGGTAATTCTTACAGGGTGCTGCCCCGTCGGGGGGAATCGCTTTACGAGTTTGGTTTTTCCTTATCCGAACTTGCTCCCAAAAAATGGATACTACGGACCCGTCCATCATGCTACGGTAAAGTCTAAAGTGAAAGGGACCACCTGCAAAATGATGGCCACAACTAAATTGTGATCTCTGGTAATGGGTCTCCCCTACTACGCTTCGATTCAGGGGCAATAAATTGATGTGCGCATAATCTAATTGATCATATCCCACGATCGCCGGGGCAGAATTCTTATTACCGGAATATTCCTCTCCTTATCAGTCGAGCCCCCTGTCGGGTCCTTGAAAATTAGGGTAAGATCGCGTAATTCTTCCGGTTATGAAGTGAAATGGACAAAAGTAAGAAGGGAAGGGGGCGAGCACATGACCAAATGAAGAGTTATATAAGGTAGAGGCCTATTCAACAGCAGGAGGAAAGGCAGAGCCAGTTAATAGATTAGGTAAGCCTCTAGTTCTCCTTCTCGTAGTAGTTTTTGCCCCTGCGTTCCTGGCCTACAGTTACCTGCCTTTATGTTGTAGTTTACCTCTTATCTACCCGCCCCTCCCGTCCTTGTCTCCCTGTTCTTTCCGTCCTTTTCAAGTCGAACTCTCCCGCCTTTTAGTTACTTATTTGAGAGGGGCCGCCGCCAACGTAAAATGGCCAATCTCGTAGGGAGAAAGTCCTAAACCGCCGCCAGAGGCGAAGCCGAATGAAGCCTCACCATA
>Ga0181459_100113_pt2 | contig 12651 bp, 16 predicted proteins | sample InSIn2SAF170_FD_119060 | JGI IMG/M metagenome (GOLD analysis project Ga0181459, IMG submission 119060) | Clean room microbial communities from NASA Spacecraft Assembly Facility at Jet Propulsion Laboratory, Pasadena, California, USA -... ...
TGCTGTTTGGAGGATTTACAGAAGGTACTGATCCGCCTGTGAGTGAATTGTCAGCTCTGTCACGAACAAAACTGTGCCTGACATGCTTACGAATGTTCGGAAGTCTCGCCCTGGCTCGCCAGGAGATGATTCCGATCTTCACGGCTGGGACGACTCGGATATTGAAGAGGAGATGGAATCCGATGGACATGAACAAGCTGGAATTTCGTTATCGAATAGCACTCGAATCAGAGAGTCCAATGGAACCGGTCCCCGGAAGACTAAAATCGTCATCCGCGACGCCGCTTACAACACCTGGCAAGCTTTGATCTACTATCTCTATACGGACGAAATCACGTTTGCACCGCTCGCGTCCACTTTCATCCCCCTCGAAGCCGAAAACGGCGATCGTCCCGTATCAGCAGTAGTTTATGCCTCTTCTCAACCTCGTTCTAGCCGTGCATCTAATACGACGACGCCTTTGACTGACAATGGTATCGCGGGTCGCAAGGAGTGGATCAAGGCGTGGGTCGCAGAACGACAAGCCGACGAGAATTGGCCAGAGAATGCGCCCAGGCCTTGCAGTGCTAAAGCGATCTTTCGATTAGCAGACGTAAGTGTCCACCCTCTGCCCTCATTTGCTAGACCTTTCCGTGGAGCTGATTGACGATATCATGTCGTCTCTGTGGGCAGAAAATGGATCTACCGTCATTGCGCCAGCGGGCCTTCCAGCATATTATATCTCAAATGACCGTCCAGAACATTCCCTATGAGGTGTTTTCGCAATTCAGTGCAACATATGAAGATGTTCGCCAGGTATGTAGCACCTAGCAGACTCCTGCATTACCTTACATCTAAAGTGTTGTTTTTCAACCGCCTGTAGATTCAGGTGAATTTCTTCCTGGAACACTGGGCGGAAATCAAATGTTCCACAGCGATGCGACACATCTGGCACGACATTCGATTTGGCAAACATCAAGGATTTGAAGCAGTCTGGCCTTACATCGTTTCTCATCTCGAATTTACACCAGAAAAGCCAGCAAGGCAAGACGTTGAGGGGCAAACAGGTCCGGGTGTGCATTTTGCGGACTTCTAGATCTCAGGGATGTCATTGGCGATCGTGTGCGGCATCTGTCAAGCGGCAGCGGTGTGCTTTCAGTTTGCTTGTCTTATGTTTCTCTTTTATTCGGCTCTCTAATGTAGTTGTTTAAGCCTGTATTTCTATGTAGCATCGCAGACAAGCCGCGATTCTGGAATGACAGCAAACAATGTATAACGACACTCTATGACAGATACAATTTGACAAGATACGTTCATATGTTGTATGCGATAACTTCGCATCGCCTGTAACTCTGCTCGTCGCAGAGAATGTCCATTGCGGATCTGGCGTTCCTGTCTGCTTTCCCTTCTCGCCATATCCTAAGTCAAGCCGATCATAACCTTTCCGATCGTTACATCTTAATTACTGTCAACATGCAAAGTATGAGGAGAAGATGAAAAGAGCGTCTCAGCCAATACACTTCCTCACAGGCCAACTATGGCTTTCATGCTTACAGTAGTTCGAGAGTCCGACCTGCGTAGCGCTTAGCGGCGTTCCTAGCGAATCCTCCATACTCTCCTGCGGTGGCGTCAACATCCCGAACAATGCCTTGAGCTTTTCACCGCCGACATAGGTATGAATGTCACAGATATCTTCTCCGTTCCCACAAGATTCAACATGACTTCCGATATATCTGTAGCCCATGCTTGTAAAGTATTCTGCGATATCGGTGGGATGGATCCAGATACGTCGGTAACCGGGCAAGTGGGCAAGTTCTGGGTCGTGTTGCGCTTTTTCCCTTGGAAAGCGAAGATGGAGTGGATGAGCTGAAGGTGGTGGGTGGATCGGAGGTTGTGCGGCAAGGATAGAGCGTATACGGTGTGCCGATGGCAAGAGCTCGTAGTGGTCCTCGTGGGATTTGATTTGACGAGTGTTGAGTACGGAGGAAAGATCGGCAACTCGTTCTTGTGTGCTGGTCGGAATGAGCGATACCGTAAACGGACACGGCTCACATCCAGGTCGTGCCTTTTGAGGGAAGAGGTGGTGCAAGATCTCCGGCGCTGCAGTGACTTCGAATGTCGGGCGGCCATCCGAATGATTTTTGACAAACAGTCGGAGCAGGGTGGACATGGCGTGAATCGAGGTGCTGCTTGTCGGTAGTTGGGCAATTTCACATCAGATATCTTGTGGAGTCTGATAGAGATATGGAGTGTGCCTCCGAGTGCTATGTCGCCGTCCACCGTTATATATTAAAAGTGGTACGAGGTGGCATCACGAGTATACTATATAATGAACGCATCGCTCTGTTTACAGCTGTTCCATAACACTTTGTTTGTTTCATGTATCACGTTGGCAGTCCCCTCGAATATTCTCATCAGCGAAATTGCTGAGCCAAGCTTGCAAGTCCGAGCGAAAGGAGGGCACTCAATTGTTCTCTACAGCTTCCGGCGGCGAAAATCTTCCACATGATGATCCGCCCTACGTTACTGCGCAGAGCATGGGCTCGTCTTGAGTGTTGTTTGATATCGCAAAATGCTAGACCAGCTAGTGAGCTGCTCTCCTAAGGCCCCATTCCATCAATGATGATGCATGTTTCAGCGGCACTTTTTTGATGGAGAAATGATGAAACACCTGATGCCTCTTGATCAATACGCCCGTCGCGACTAAGTCTTACACCCGAAGAGGCCTTTGATGATCACGACGAAATTCCTACCACCCGACAGCTCACCCGAAAGGCTACAAGGGTTGGTACTAAGTGATTGACTGATAAGGTAATATGTGTAGATAGTTGTGTTTGCTACCAAGAACCAGTGACGTACATATAACCGCAATATGGCTACATACTACAAGACATTCACCGACCGATGCTAGGTGATGTCCATACCATCCACATCATCCCCAGGAGTGTCCTTGCCCTTATTCGTGGCAGAATCACTGACACCTCCCTGCAGCTGTTTCAACTTCACCGCTAGCTCTTGACATTTCCTGTACAATCATTACGCATAGCGCGAGCGGATCAGCGACAAATACGGAGAACAGCGTTCGAGAAGTAGGGTTTGTAAAAGACACTCACGCATTCATGAGTCTTGTCTGCTCTCTCCGCCGCTCGAGTTGACGGCGCAATGTCAGCTCCAAAGTCAAGCGTGCCTGAATCGAGGGAGCCAGAATTAGGCTTTGGATACCACCGGAGAGGACTAGAGGACCACATAGCAACCTACCTGCGTTTCTCTCAGCCCATTAGCTATAGTCAACATGACCGCTGCCAAGTTCGCCATATGTTGCACAAACTAGAAAGTGATCCCGAACAAATTAGCCAAAATACCAATCTGAGAAGACCGGTAAGTCGATCACGTACATGTTCTCCTTCGTGCGGTATCCCAAAATGCTGTTCAAGGACGTAGGTAGGTCGTACACTTCTAGTATACGCTTCCAGTAACTTGAGCTTCGTGTGAATTATCGAGCGCAAGAGGAGATGCATGTATTGTTTATCCGAAACTGAGAATTGGTAGATATGTAAGTACTGGATGAAAGTGAGCTTGAGGCGGTGAGGATAACCTACGTTCAACGCCTTCTGGCCTGAAATCGGGGATGCCAAGTTCCTGCGCAGAAAGGCTCTTTGGACGTCTCTACAACAGCCAGCGAGTGAGGGAAAGATGATGCAGGAATCAGTCTCAGATGAACCCTGGTTCCAACCCGTTTGCCGGTCGTACCTGATACACTCTACCAAATGCATTCCACGAATCCTCTCTTTTGATCCAATCTATCCTTGGCTTCTGAAAAATGGCAAACTCCCCTGGATCCTGGCCTCCAGATTCATTCACTCCGGCGTTGCCTGTGTTCATCTCAACATCTGTATCTGTATTTTCAGTTTGAACCGTTTGAGCAGCCAATTCATCATCTAACGCCTTTCCCTTTCCTTTCCCTACACCCTCAGATGAGGCTAAGGATCGCTTGTATCGTTTCCATCGCTCCGTGGTAAATTCCGTATAATACGAGGGAGGCACAGGAAATCGTCGGTTCGCTAGTACAGTTGTTGAGCTATTCTGCGCTGGTTGTGCATCGGACTGTTTCGAGAGCGAGGGTCCGGCTTCGGCATTGATGGCTGGGTCGCCGGCTGACATAGTAAGAGGTAGTCTCTTTAGAAAGACAGGAAAGAACTGAAGCAGAACGAAGCATAGAGCACGCTACAAAGAGAGCCACCCAACAAGCGGATCTATAATGGCGTCACCTCGGTTGAAATTGGGGCGCACCCGGCGATTGCTTGCTTATGCTTGGTCATCCCCGGCTGACTAGCAAAGTTCAGCCCAAATCTTGAAATACCCGGCAACGTATCCCGTTTCTCCCTCATACACTTCTTCGCCTCGCCTCGTTTATCCCTGTCGAATGTCAATTGTGCTTCCTCTATTAAGAAGCAGAATCCCTTCCAGCACTACTCAACTGCTCCGTACGACCTTGCCTAGACAAGTTCGTCAAACCAACAAAATAGGTTCTTCACTTTCTTCCACCTTTTCAACTTCATCTCCCGTCAACATGTCCGGCGCCAAGCAACTTGTCCAGAAGGAGATCGAAGACAACTTTGTCATGGTCTTCTCCAAGAGCTACTGCCCTGTATGTTTTGGTTCTATACTTTATTTCCTGTCTTTCATAATGCTAACGATCTTATCTTCCTGCAGTACTGTGCTGCTACCAAGAAGCTCTTCTCTGAACTTGAGCCTACTCTCGAGGACGGCAAAACTTACAAGTTCATCGAGTAAGCTCATCTTTGCCGCTCTACTCGTCTTATGACACGATGCTAAAACTATTCTCTGCCCTAGATTGGACCAACGAGATGACGGTTCCGACATCCAGAACTACATCGCTCAGGAGTACGGACAGCGAACTGTTCCCCAAGTGTTCATCAACGGCGTACGTCCCGTCGATATGCCGCCCTAACCTAGTATGCTGATATTAATAACTCATTTGTGGATTACAGGATTTCATCGGCGGAAACTCCGATGTACAAGCATTGAAGGGCAAGCAGCTCAACGAGATGCTTAAGGCGGCTAAGAAGACCGCTGCCGAACACAAGGCTTGAATCGCGGACAGGCCATCGTCAAGCCGGTTGTAGAGTTTCTACATAAAAACTTGATGGCGGTGAAAATGCCTAATAATAATATTGCCAAATTTTGCATTAGTCGAGGATTATCTGTTGGCTGCATCTCATGGCGCTTTACCTATAGGTGGCGAGATTGGTATGTGCATTTGTGGAGCTTACGATTTCCTCAGTAAACAAATCGTTTTCCATACGCAACTTTGACCATCCAATATGGCGATCGTATTAATCTAATGTCCTTGTTGACTCATTACAATTCAATACTGCTATAAAAGATACAGTGTATTCAGGTTACAAACCTGGTACCCAGTCAACTACAAAGTCGGTCAAAGTTGATGCTTGCTGAAGTCGATGTGGTGATAAAAGCTACATATGTTGAAGGAGCAGTATAAACTGATATGCCAAAGAAAGTCGGGTACTCGCGATTGCGGAAGAGATCGAAAGGTAGCCGCAGAAGATTACGACTAGTATCGCGGAGGGGGTGCTGTCTTCCTTCCCATTGCTTCGACTGGAAGGAACAGGTTTTTTAGTCAAATCTGCATCTTTTCAGAGAAAGTTTTGGAACCTAGGCTAAGACACTCACTTCCACTCTTTCCGCCCCTTCCGCCTCGTGATCTATCTCGCTGAAGTTTTTCATGAAGAATTCGAGCTTCAATATACAGACGTTTCTAAACGATGAGACAGTCTATGAGCGCCACTGTGCATATGATGAACGAAGACGTGTACTCACTGTGTAGTCATGGAGCTGTATGGTATACTTCACGAGGGGATCGTTCAAATACGAATCCTCATCATCGTCCACTACTTGTCCTGCGTCTTGCTCGTGCTGCATATCCATCTCGGCTAATTGCTTCTCCAGCTTATCTACCTGTCCGTCCCCTTCCACGGCCATTCTGTCCACTAAAACCGTCTCACCCTCACTTGAACTATGTTTTTCGATCTGCACACCCTGCAACGTCGATGCACTCTGATTATCTGGCAACTCCCCCACTTCTGATCGATCATCGTCCGGCGATGAATAGGAAGTCGAGAGGGATACCGATGATCTGGCGGATAATGATGAGAATGATTTACGACCATCCTGGGAACTCGTGTGACTATCGCCTGACTGCGGTGTCGATGTTGATTGCTCATGCTGACCGTGCTCCTTGCTGACAACAAATTCGGTGTCCACTGGTCGAGGTGTTTGGGCCTCCGAAGGAGACTGAGGCGGGGACATGACTGGCGGGTAGGTTTCGTCGTGTTACGGGGAGGTGGCTGTTCAAAGGTTATTCCAGAATCGGTTCTCTTCGTTTCAAGGGTTTCCTATATACCGTACTTGGCTCCTTTGCTTGAACGTAGACCTGCCTTTGGAGGAACGGTGATGCAATTGTTTATTGCGGATTGATGATGATTGTTCCAGATTTGGCAATAAGTATTGATCAAGCTTCAGGAGCACTTGGAGTGCCGTCGACAAATTCCAGGTTGGTTTGCCCTGGGTCTGCCCGGAATCAAGCTGATCAGAACAATGTCTATATCGACACAGACTTCAAACTCACTCTCAACGAAATCAAGCGGGTGGTCGATTGGCAATGCTGAGCGGTTTTTTTGGCAGTACGTCCTCTAGGTTGATGGAATGAACGCTGATCAACGACGGACAGATGATACCTTTTGAATGCTGAATAATGTGTAGAGGGTGAGACGATATGGAGGTAGCTGATGATGTGTGGCGGTTGTGAACAGCTGTGCGAAGGAACCAAGTATTACACTTCACGCACTACAGAGCCTACAGAGTATGCCTTGTATCTTGACGTAGGTGGGCCCCCTGCCGCTTCGGTTGGAATAGCTGTTGGAATCGCGTGGCCGGTAGGTGAGTATTTAGCGTTCGGATTTCGGCAGTTCAGTAGTTACTGTTCTGTTCGCTGTGCAGTTGACATTGTTCGGTACTGCGGTGTTTCTCTTTGCGCTGCTACTATATCAGCGGCTGTAAGACGACTCGTGATTGGTGATTGATGTGTAGCTGAGCGGCAAAGACAGAGATTTTGGTGAATGACTGGAACAGGAACCCAAAAATGACAAAACACACTGGACAATACAGAGATGCTATATTCTACACCTTTCATACAAGTAACCGAACGACGACTGGCCGAACGGTATGCGTTGACCGCTGTACAAGGTTGAGCCGCTTTGCGATGGCGATTGGATACAACGCGACGGTATGCAAACAAGCTCTATGCCATCAGCTCATCTAGTTCCGGCCCTACAACTCGTCATCTCCGCTGGGGTGGGGATCGCCTTTCCGCGGGCTTCTTACAGGTTACTGGGCCGGGAAGATTCATGCTGGCCAGCTTGCTAGCCTTACTTTAGAAAATCCACAGAAAAACACTCATTGTGCATACCGAAACATCCAGATCTACGTCATTGCTGCTTCCGGTCTGTTCCGCTCCGGAGTCTAATAACCGAGAGATGGGGAGAGATATGACGTTGAGCGCCGAATTAGCTTCCGAGGACCCGAGGTCGTTCGAGCGAGATTGGTACATTTGCGTTCCCGCAATGATATGTACAATACCACAAGACTATACTACAGGAGCTACTACAGGTGTCAAATACTAAGCCGCTGAATTGCTTGCAATCTGGTCACAAGCTTGAACTGCCTGGTGTGGTGGCGATATTTGTGGACGATCAGCTGGAAACGCTTGGAAGCTGGCCTGTTGACTACATTCGTGGAGCATACTCAGTAGTCCTGCAGATAGCCTGGGCGGGGACATAGCTTTTCTACACGCAATACCAAGTCACCTGTAACTGGCGTCACTAATGCCCGTTAATGCATGATGGGAATGAATTTGTTAACTATGAGATACAGTGACTATGTTGCAGTTTGAAATCTTTTTTTTCCAACGACAGGCGCAAAGTCTAGTTGTACTTTGAGTTTGATTATGCGTCTGAGAGTGGAATCCAGGAATGTCAGATTGGTATTAGCTGTGATACTGAAGAGCGCACTCACAATAAGATGTCCCCGAGATCACGTAGCTCAGGTTCGAAAGCTGGTCTTCCGTAAACTTGAGCTTGTCTTCGTGCCAAGAATCTGTGTGGGTTTGACGGAAGGCGGCAGCGCATCTGAAATAAGAAGAAATATTGGAGATCAAACTCGCTCCGGTGGTCTCGCAGCTAGTCTCGATAACTCACTTTCTGATGTCGGGCCCGATTGGCGCCGGATCAGAGGAGTGTTTGGCAAGCACATCCCACAAGTCGGGTACGTAACTAGGTACTGTGTACGGATGAGCTTGTATGCTGGTAGAGACAACGGACAAAGTGAATATCAGCTCGCACTACCTTTGCGATAGGCAGGGTGACGTACATGGCAATTAATCCAAGCACCGCTCCATGCGTGTTGATGACAGCCCGATTGTATTGTGGGGTGACATTGCCCGACGCATCTCTCGCTTTCGGGATTTTGGATGCTTTGAGTTGGCGAAGGAATCGTTCCTAGAGCCAGTACTCGTTTAGCAAGTGATCATAGGTCCAAGATATGTAGGGCTTACCTTCAGCACCTTGATCGAAGACCGCATAGAACATTGCAATACTCCACAAAGGGCACTGCGCATGCTAAGAGTCAATACGAATTAAGTGGTTACTTTTCCGCTTGCCGAACTTACGAGCAAGCACTTTGTCTGACCTCGAGGTTATCGTCATCTAAACAAGAGAACAGAGCCTACGAAACAAGGCATTAGACGAGGACTAACAGGTGTCAATGAAGTCATGTTCAACTCACGTCCATTATCAGAGTGTTGCTACTTTCGCCCAACAAAGGCAGCTGTCGATAATGCAGGACAGCCAACAGAGGCAGTGTATGTAAACGTATCCTCCATGACGTTGTAGTTTTGAGAACGCCTAATATTGTGTCTATCATTTGCTGTGCGGCTCCGTCTGGGGGAGTTATCGCTGATAGGGTCACAGCAATGACAGTAGCAATGTTCGATAATGTCGGATTGTCCTTGAACTCTCGGATTTCAATCAATTCTTGACTGAGGAGGATATACCCATTAGACGTGTCGCAAAGGCACACATCAGTAAACACACTCACAGCAAGTCGGGTACGGCCCAATCAAATACGCTTGACGCATGCAATTCATTCAGCCCATAACCAAATCTCAAGATAGTAGATGCAGCTTTATCGTAAGTCGATTGGGGAGCAGAGGGACCAGGTATACGTTCCTTCCTCCATTCGGGTAGCTTAGCGATGAGGCGCTTGACATGTTCAGTCATAGTCGAATGGCTACCAATCACGTCCTTGTCCGGATTGTTGCGGCAGTCCTCCAGGAATGCTTTGGCAGATGGGTAGGACGGATGCCACCTAATGTTTTCGATGTTGAGGAAATTGTCTGCGACGTATCTCCTGATCTCCTGGTACGGATTAAGGATAATATCCTCTCGGAAAGTCATTTCGATAAGTTCGTCCGACCAAGCATCGTAACGCCAACCTCCAGTGCCGATCATCGATGAGAGGAAACTCGAGATTTTCTCCAATTCGAATGCAGAACCATTGACGTAATCTGCATTTTTCGCCTTGTCAAATATCCAGTCCAGCAGCGGTCTGATCCGCCTAATGTCACGTCTGTCGAATGTGCGTTCCCAGAAGTCCAACCAGCTGTCTATACTGTCTTGCTTCATATTCTTGAAGATGGTGTCAAGAGTTGGAATCAACCACCGCCACAGCGAGTCCCGATCTTCCTTTGCCCAATACACGAAAGCGCTTCGAGTGATACCCGTGAGTATTTCCGCGAAAGCGCGCTGTTCGTCCTTTTCTCCTTCGATGAGGTCAAGCATGATTTCCGACAAGGGATCCAGTAGTGTTGGTCCATAAGCTTGAGACACGGCTCTGACAAACTCGATAATCGAAGAACTGAGTTGAGTGCGCGATTTCTCCTGAGACCAAAGGCCCACGACTGTCTGCCAGAAATCCCCATCTTCAATGGTAGACCGCATGGCATCGACGGTAACCTTTGCATCGCCCTGAAAGTCGAAAACCACTTCCCCCTTTCCAGGAAGGCGGCGTTGTGTGACAGTGCTGTTCCAACACAGCCAACCTGTGATGTCATCATCTTCGAGCCACAAGTCGGCATCATCGGTTGATGTCGACCTTAGCGAAGCAATATACTGTCGCGTATAATCGGAAGGTATTTTCGCTAGAGATTGTTCTCTCTTCAAAGGGTGTTTCGTGTAACGTTGGAGCAAAAGTTCCTGTTCACTGCTGCAAAGGTGGCGAAGCTTGGCAATATACAGGATCCGAGTGACAGCTTGCAAGCCACATCGAGCAAGTGACGGGTGAGGGTCACCAACAAGATTGATAAAGAATTGTGCGTGCTCTGCCGTTACCGGGGGTTCGCGAACGAGAAGCTGTAGGAGAACACTGGCGATATACGTCTTGTATCGCCAGTGAACAGTGGGTGCTCTTTGCAAAAGACTTTGAGTCAAGGACTTGTATGCTTCTTCCCGTTTGGTACGCAATTCCGCTAGCTTCCTTGACACTTCGACGGGCAGTTTCATGTCAATTTCCGCAGTGACATCGGTGAATCGGAAACGGCGGATCTCGTCATCGGAAACAGTCGGCTGCAACAGCGTTACGGGTGATGGTGTGGTAGCTATCGCCTCTGATAGGATTTTTGCGGTAAGTTTCTGAATGGATGGTTTTGGTTGCTTTTCCAGATCCAAAAGTTTGAGGAAAAGTTCTTCAAGGTATTCGGGCCGATCGATGGCGAAAGGAAGCAGTTGATTGAGCGAATATAAAGCGCCTTTGACGACGTCGGGATCGATATCGGATCTTAGTTTGTCGAGGTATTGTGGAAGGACCAGAGCTTTGACACCCCGGAAACTGGCCAACACATGTTTCATGTAGCCTTGACTGGTCTTGCGAATCTTGACGTAGGGCGAGATGGTGAAAGCGACTAAATCGTTAATAAGTTGGTCATCGATCTCATCCCGTGCTCGGGTCATGGTTACGAGATGACATCTTGTAAGATGATAAACCTCCATGCGTTTGATACTGTATTGCCGCGGGAGTTCTTTCTGTCCTTGCCACTGGCGGCCGAGGGCAACCATAGTCGCGTGGTTCTTGTTGTTCTCGGACCAGGACTTCTCGACGCTGTTGTACATGTTGACATACGAACCGATAGCTGAACAGAGCCATCGTATCAAATCAGGATTAGACACATCCTTGTCGATAGCCAGACCGCTGATCCTGTGGAATAGACCGCCAAGTCTTTCCCTATAAGATTTGTATCGTTGGTATCGCGGGTCGGAGGGATCTGTGAGTGCGAACATGGAAAGATATTGCTCGAAATCTCTCATATAATCTGTGCGAGGAGGTTCACTACGTGACGACAAATAATGAGTTATCGTCAAAATCGCCTGACGCCTTGGGCTTACCAGAGCTCGATCTCTTTCCCACCAGTCTTAAGAGTCTGATCTTCCAACCAGAAACCGGTAGCCAAACCGCTCAGGGACGATTTCACAAGAAACAAGAACCGACACATGTCGTTAATCCAGACGTCGTCGAGTGTGGGGTTATTCAGGAGAGCTTCAATCTTGTCGGCTATTGGCACCAGGACCTCCTCAATCACTCTGAACACCATCGCGATCTCTGTTTTGCGGAAAGAGCTTAACTCTCGCGTAATAAAGATTTTTTTCACACACACTGGACTTACCCTCATCTCCCGGAACTTGCCACTCCACCTTGACATCATCGAACTTGTAACGTTTACCGAAATACATATGTGCATTATACTTGAAATCTAGTAAGATTAAGAAGGCTCAAGATAAGTGTGAGTGTAACTATATAGGAATACTATTCTTACCATCGCTATTCCATTCGTCAGGGTTGACTAGACGGGCTTCTCTGGGCCGCGTCGTCGTTAGAGACATCAAAACTTTCTCGATGACTTGACCTGTCCATGTCCATCCAGTCTCCGCATAACACTTGTCGACCAACAGCTTGAACAGATCAATCAAATTGTCTTGCTCAGAAGTTACCTGGAATAAGAGCGAGAGCAGGTTAGGGTCAGTAATATATCCAAGAGGACTATTTCATAGGTTGTCGAACCAAAAACCAGATTACTAACCTTGTCACCGAGCTTCGGTACACAGCCATAGATAGTCCCCAAATACCACAAGGCCGGAACATCTGTCTCTCGTGGCGAGGATGAAGTGTTCGTACGGATCGAGAACGCGCCATTCTGCAATTCAGACCGTAATCGAGATGATGCAGTCGGGAAAAACTTCTCGAAAGCTATGCCCTCCCTTGCGACAGTTCCGATTAAGCCTGGCACAATGCGAAGGGCGCTAGCTTCTATATGACCCATCGTGTTGTCATAAACCTGCTGAACGATCGGCTCTAAAGCGGCAGGGCTCAAGTTTACGGCTACGGTATCCATGGTGTACGTGGCAAAGCTGGCCAGGCGCTCGTCCTTGGTGATGCCCCGTCCATTTCGATCTCCAGTGCTGCTTATTTCGAGCATAGCTGAGTAAAGTTTGAACATCTTCGCTACCAAATCCGCTGTCCATT
>Ga0181459_100163_pt2 | contig 12608 bp, 10 predicted proteins | sample InSIn2SAF170_FD_119060 | JGI IMG/M metagenome (GOLD analysis project Ga0181459, IMG submission 119060) | Clean room microbial communities from NASA Spacecraft Assembly Facility at Jet Propulsion Laboratory, Pasadena, California, USA -... ...
CACCTGGCTCAATGCGTCAGCTCTTCATACCAGACTTTCATACAAGACTTTCTACAACTTCACTCCAGAAATTAGAGTCAAGGTTATTTACTCTCAGACTGTGTTGCTGTCTACAGTACATACCAGCGTTAATATCTACATCTCCTCATCTATCTTTGCAATACCACAAAAACACCGCGTCAACTTTGTTCAATCGTCTCTGAATCTACATCGCAAGTTCGAGTCCTCTGGATGGAGCAAGCAGATACTCCAATTTGGCATACACTGTCTCACTGTTTTGTTCGACTTCTCCCACGCTGCCCATCTCTCGCGCATCTCCTTGCGTTCTTTGTGGTCAACAGCATGATTTGCCCACGTTGACTCGTGGCCGGTCGTTAGCAAAGGACCCAGCCAACGATAAATTGCGATGATCAGCCAGACTTGTCGTCTGCCAGAAGCATCAGGTGAAAGGCTCTCGCGTGATTGGAACATGAATTGTGTTTTGCATGACCGGTCATAGCAGGCACCTTTACATTTGGCCCCTGATCTGCCGTCACCAATATCTCGCTTCCATTCGCTAATGCATGGGGGCCCTTTCACACCTGGAGGCAAACGCTGCGTGTTGATGCATGCTCGGCAGAATTTGCTCAGAATGTAAGGGTCCCCCAACTTGAGATGAGGACAAAGTCGAAAGTCAAGTGCTTGAAGCGCGGCTGAAACGTCTTTGGCTTGGAAAACCTCCTTATACATTCCGCTTCCACCACTAGTCCTGGTATTGTACAGAGGAGAAGGTACTTGGAGCAGGCCAATCTTGGAAATCAGCAGTGACTGTGCTTTTGGATTCTCAAGGTCCATGATTGAAGTACCCTTTTCAGGACGATCGGCCACGCTCCTATTGCGGATTGAATTTCTGCATCGTGAACATGGTTCGAGAGTCTCAACTCGGAAAGGCGCCTCAACCCCGGCTTTGATGCTTCGGACCGTTTTCTGGTAGCCGAGCGTACGATGAGCACAAAGCCATACTTGTCTGCAGTCTCGGAGAGTAGGCTCCTGCTTGATCTCGGCAGCGGGAAATGTTGTACGGTTATGCAATTCCTGGCACTTGCCACAGACCAACCTGTCCAGCTCAGTTGGATCTTGATCCCTTTCGGTCATGCAAAGGAAATCAAACAACTCCTGGCCCTTCAACACAAAAGAAGGTGTGGTGTACAAATTCAAAAACCTGGAACAGCTGTGCCGCAGAGCTACCTCACTGCTCTGAGTCAAGTAGGGTTGTAGAAACATAAGAAGCTCTGTAGGCAACGATAGAAATCCAGTTTCTACATTGTTGAAAATTGTCCGCTCGGAAAACTGAGTAGCAACAGAAGGAGTCTGCAAGCGAGGTGGCCGTTCAATGAACTCGGTATCTGGCGTGAAAGCAAGCTTTGAGACAAGCTGTTCGTCGGATGGGGACAACGATAGCGGATTGCTTGGCCATGGCTGCAGGTTCACTTGTCCTTCATCATCGTCTTCTTGTTCCAAGCCTGGCGCAGACTTGGTACGAGAAAGCTTTCTTCGGACCCGCTCGAATACTGGCATTGTCTTTGAGAACCAATGTGTGTGGTATGGCAACCGCTGGCAACGGATACCAATCCCGCTATATCTTGAACCCTGGAATCGGAGACTAGCAACTCTTGTGGTTTATCTCACAATAATAACATTCTGCTGTTAGGGAAAGGTCCGGGCAAGCAGTAGCTATCCAGAAATCAACCCGTTAGGCTGCGAAATGATTCGTAAAAGGTCAGAATCAATGCTGACTCGATTTGCCACAGAACAGAGGAATAACATCAACAACTTTTGGCGGCAGGTGGGATGATAAAGGAGGAGTCACTCGAGCAGGTGGTCACTGGCAACGTAGCCGAGGGGCACAGCAGTAGTTCGAGCTGTTGGCTCTAGACATAGGCAAATCACGATCTGGAGTTGAGATTGGGCGGGGCATTGCCATTTGGAGGAAGCGGCATGCTTCGGCAGGCCCTAGGCGACGGCTAGGGTGCTGATCGCTCGTTATAGCCGGGGGTCGGCTGAGGCCGAGATCTGGCCATGGGACATTGAATGCAGGCTCAAAGAGCCAGAGTAATGAATTACTGCAGTGTTTACTGGATGATCCCATGGCTATTCTGTTGTGCAGTATTCCGTAGTCGAGGTGTTGTCGAAGTGGTCCATGGCGAAGACGGATGCCCGGATGGTATTCAGATGGATTTGCCCATCAACCCTTGGCGATAAGTGAAAAGGCCCCTCCAACGCGTCGATCGATGGGCGGACAAAGCGCGTAAAGTGCCAAGGTTGGAGCGGAGAATCGACCATCAACCCAAAAAGTCCATGACGTCGTGACAGGAAAAAGAGGCGTCAATTGTACCTGACAAGGCTGGTAGGAATGCAAAATCAATTCTCAGTGTTGGGAAAAGATGAGGCTCCATTGTAGATGAGTTTTTGTCGAAGCCGCTGCCAGTTGTACTGCTAGAGTCTATCTAACCAAAGAGACCTCGAATGATCACCACAAGACTGAGAACAGTCATAGCATCTAGACAGCTTGTATTGAATACCAGTCTCAATAGATGGAATTCGCGCTTTGCTGCCCCTAGTTTTCGCCTTGAACCGCGACCATCAGCCTTGTCGCTGGTATTGCACAGCATGGCAAAACGCAAAAGGTCCTCAGCGGCTGACGCTGAAATTGTTCCTACGCCGAAGACTCTACCCGTCAACGTTGCTTCAGTGGCATCATCTATGATGCCGCCTGAACCCATCCGACGCACAAGTTCGCGGAGAGCATCCACACAAGCTGCACCCGCGGACATCGACACAAACCCTGACACCAATCACAAGATTGAGGACGCTCCAGATGCCCTTCGAGCTTCACCCGACGCAGAAGAGAAGCCCGAGGGTGCAACGAAGAAGAGAAGGAAGACGGCGGGTGCTACAAAGGTGAAGAAGGAGGCTGATGAAACTGAGGTAAATGGTGTGGTAGAGAAGGCGCCTTCCCCTGCACCCAACAAGGCTGCCAAAAAGGAGGATGACGTCGATCGGGCAGATCCAGAGGGCGAGGAGGATGAAGCTGCCGATCCAGAAGAGCTCAAAGAAGCTCTATCAAGACCGCCACCAGTCAACAGCTCGTACCTGCCCTTACCATGGAAAGGGCGAATAGGCTATGCCTGCTTAAACACTTACCTTCGAGCCTCGAATCCTCCCGTCTTCTCCTCACGAACATGCCGCATCGCATCCATTCTTGAGCATCGTCATCCGCTCAAAGACCCTGCCCAGCCCGAGCACGCGACCAAAAACAGGCCGGACAAGGACCAGCCTGCAGACATATCACGAGGTCAAGCATACGTGGAAGCACTCGGCTTAGCCAATGCCCGCGATATTCCCAAGATGTTACGTTGGAACGACCGATATGGCATCAAGTTCATGCGGCTCTCCTCGGAAATGTTTCCCTTTGCCAGTCACGATGTGTATGGATACAAGCTTACGCCATTCGCGTCGGAAGCACTGGCAGAAACAGGACGCGTGGCAGCGGAACTTGGGCATCGCCTGACAACGCACCCTGGACAGTTCACCCAACTTGGATCTCCTCGCAAAGAGGTAATCACCGCGTCGATAAGGGACCTCGAATATCATTGCGAATTGCTTGACCTACTCAAAATGCCGGAACAACAGAATCGGGACGCTGTTATGATACTTCACATGGGCGGCATTTTCGGGGACAAGGCTGCCACTATCGAGCGATTCAAGCAGAACTACCGTGCCCTTTCCGAAGGCATCAAGGCTCGCCTGGTATTGGAGAATGACGATGTGTGCTACAGCGTGCACGACCTCCTCCCAGTATGTGAAGAGCTTAACATACCTCTAGTGCTCGACTATCATCACCACAATATAGTCTTCGATGCGGACAAGATTCGCGAAGGCACGTTAGACATGATGAATCTGTACGACCGAATCAAGGCAACCTGGACCAAGAAGGGAATTACACAGAAGATGCACTATTCCGAACCGACTCCTGCGGCGATCACAGCAAGACAGCGACGCAAACATAATCCTCGAGTGGCGACACTTCCGCCATGTGCACAGGATATGGATCTCATGATCGAAGCCAAGGACAAAGAACAAGCTGTCTTTGAGCTCATGCGTACGTTCAAGCTACCAGGCTTTGACACTTTCAATGACATCTTACCATATGTTCGCAATGACGAGAACAAACCATGGAAGCCCCCGAAGAAGCCCAAAAAGGCTGCAAAGAAGAAATCCAAGACCGCAGAAGACGATGAGGAGGAGATTGATGACATCGAGGTCGAAGCACAACCGCCCCCCCTGATTCCTGATGAAGAAGTCGGCATGGGAGGCCCCGAAGGTCGTGTCTACTGGCCGCCAGGCATGGAAGAATGGCTTCGTCCCAAGAAACGCGAAGTCAAGCCACGAGACCCGGAAAAAGCAAAGACGACAGCCGAACGAGCTGCGGCAAGAAGGGCTGAGAAGGCGGCATGGCAAGCCGCTCAGGAAGCTGGTAATGCTGCAGCTTCTTTGACAGATGCTTCGGCCAGTGTATCTGCATCGGAGCTTGTGGACGGAGACACCAGCCTCGATCTCGAGAAGACTAAGTCGGTGTATAATATGGCCAAGAAGCAGAAACCTGCGCGAGCACCACGAGCGGCCAACAAGAAGACCGCGAAGTCAGTACCCACACCAAGCTCGAGCGGATTGTCCGATATCGACGGCGACGATGTTGAGCAGGATGTTGACATGCCTGACTTGACTGATGCTGAAGAAAATGTCGCTGCAGCTCCAGCTCCGGCTAAGAAAGGTGGAAGAAGTGCGCCGACGCGGACGACGAGTGGGAGAGCCACTAAAAGGAAGGCTGTCAACTATGCAGAAGGCGACGAGGACGAGTAGACTCCCGCGGAGACTGAATGCTAGTCTAGGCCATGTATACTACATGTAAAACTATGTGATTGAAGCTGTTACTGCCCACGTTACCCGCCCGCGCATAGCAGTGGTACTGTTACGTGGGAAGCGAATTCCCGACATCAATTACTCGGACATCAAATTACCGAAGCACATGCCTTTCCGTGGGGGTTTATCTTTCCTCCAATGTCTAAAATCAACCCCTCCACGCGCCGGGAGTGTCGGGAGGGATGGCCGATCAAGCAGGAATGACTTTCATGACCGCCGCTTAAGAAATATTTAGGGCGGCTTCCTCGTTGTTATTGGCGTATTCGGGCCGGATTCAGGGTTCCTGACCTCAGTCTGACAACGTGTTGTTGATTATCTAGGGCATGTCATCGATATATGGACCCCGCGTCATTATGACATTTTATTCTCGAAGTTTTGGATGAATTTGGGATTCTTGCGGTCCCAAGAAACTCTGCTATCCTGGGAATTGAAGACAAGCATTGAGAAAATAACTGGCATACGCTGAGATAGGAAGGCTCAAGCAACAGAGTCTTTGTAGGTTGTAAGATCCATACGTCACGATATCCATACTGGTGATGTAGGTCGTACTCAGTCCCAAAAAAGAGCATCCAAAACACCGTCGTCACCATTGGAAATTCCGCCGGCTATTTTCCCATCCCATGTAACTTCCTGATTTGCATTGACTGTAACAAAAACCTGTCGCATTCTGCCCCGCGTGCTGGATAAATTCGAGTCGAGATAAATCTGTCCTTTGCCAGCTCATTCTCCTTCCCTTCACCTACATTTTCCGCCAAACCACTTGAGCAACCCTTCCTCATTCAAACAATCTTTAGAACACAAGACCACACACTCACAACCATGGGTTATCCTGACACCTTCGAAGGCTTCCGCATCGCGGACCAAAAAAAGTGGACCGAATTCAAAAAGGAGGAGGTGAGTTGTGCCGAAGAAACTGGTCAATAGTTTGGTCATTGACAATCCTCCAGTTCAAACCCAAGAAGTTCGGAGAGCACGACATCGACATCAAGATCGAATGCTGCGGTGTTTGCGGCTCGGACGTTCATACCATTAACGGCGGCTGGGGAGAGGCTCCTCTACCCATCTGTGTCGGTCACGAAGTCGTCGGCAAAGCTGTCAAGGTCGGAGATGAAGTCAAGACAGTAAAAGTTGGAGACCGTGTCGGTGTTGGTGCTCAGATCTGGGCTTGCCTCAAGTGCCCTCAATGCAAGAGTGACAATGAGAACTACTGCCCACACCAGGTCGACACATACGGTGCTCCATACCCCAAGGAAGTCGATCCAGATGAGACCATCTCACAAGGTGGATATGCCTCGCACATTCGAGCCCATGAGTATTTTGTCTTCCCCATCCCCGACGCGATCCCCTCACACCTGGCTGCGCCCATGCTGTGCGCGGGCTTGACGACGTATTCACCTCTGGTGCGGGCAGGAGTTGGACCCGGGAAGAAGGTGGCTATTGTCGGCCTGGGCGGTAAGCAGAATCCCATCTTTCCCATTGCTGACTTCCAGTGCTAACGTACATGATAGGGTTGGGTCACTTTGGAGTCATGTGGGCCAATGCTCTGGGCGCAGAGGTCACAGTCATCTCTCACTCTCCTGGCAAGAAGGAAGATGCTTTGAAGTTAGGTGCCAAGGAGTTTGTGACCACCGACAAAAAGGGTTGGGCTGAGCCTCTTGCATTTGCTTTCGATTTCGTCCTCAACACCGCGGATGCGACACACACCTTTGACCTCACGGAGTATCTGTCCATCTGCAAGGTCAACGCCACCTTCCACCAGGTTGGATTGCCAGACGAGCCCTTGCCAGAGATCAAGTCTCAGATGTTCATGAGTAATGGCAGCTCAATTGGTGCAAGCCACATCGGTAACAGACCAGAGTGCCTTGCTATGTTGAAGCTGGCCGCGGAAAAGAAGTTGCATCCTATGGTCGAGACCATCCCAATCTCGGAAGAAGGATGCGCAAAGGCTGTGTCAGGAGTTGGCGACAACAAGGTTCGTTACCGATACACCTTGACCGACTACGACAAGGCTTTCGGTTCTTGAGGATGAAGAGTTCGGGTTGAGATAGATCACGAATTATAATGAGTGGGAAAACGAACCATCAATGGGGTAGCTTCATGAGAATTCCAACAGATGAAACCACAATTGATCACTCCTGTTGTGCCACGAACCGACCTGTCATAGCGGCTTCTGGGCCATTGCGACATTCGAGTACTTTTGATTCCTTGCAGCTACTCGTATATGAAGATTTAAAGCATAGAATAGAAATGGTATCCTCCATATGTTGGTTCTCCATAACTGGCTCAGTCCAACGCAAGGAAGCGGTAAAGCTGGCCAGTGATCATCTACCGCCAGGGATGAGGATACCCGGCTCCTTCGGACAATTCGCGTCCTTTCAGTCATGCTTGTCCTTACGGGGTGGCTGCATAGGTAGGTTAGGATCAGAAATCCAGCTTTGTGTTTCAGGGATGCATGATGCTCCGATCTCCCAATAAGCGCCCGGGATTCAAAAGCATAACCTTCGCCGGACTGCTAGTTCATATCTACGACTTCCGGTGGACTCCTCTAAGACCGATGAACATCCTCGAAAAGACCAAGTGCGCATAGTTGGCTTCGATATCAGAGAACGTGAACTCGCTAAATGCAAGTAAGGGATGGCGGAGACTCTTACACATGCGTCAATGACCAGCCATCTGTCAAGTAATGTCAGGGAAGCGTAGCCGAAGCGGTGGGTTGCAAACGGGCGGTTGATCGACATTGCTCGGAGGCACCAAGAGGCGCCTGATACGCCCGCTTCAGGGAGGTGCAGGTCAATTAGGGCACGACTAGGCTAACTAATCACCAACTCAGCGTAAGGCAGGTCGCGGCACCTCTCTGATTCCCCCGATGGAACTTTTTAATGATGCCGCCAACTTCATCACTAACTTGGGGAAGTCACGGCACTCCCCTTTTTGACAGCGGCGACTGCCAACCATGTCCAATTCGTTCATCGGGCCATCCACTATCGCTAGACGCACCTTCCAGTGCTTTTCCAAAACCCAAGTCCGCAATTTGATGCGCTATCTTTGTGCTCCTCGTCGTCTGTTCATCGGAAATACCAACCTCCTTGCCCTGCCAATTCATTTTGTCGTGCCTTGCTCCCATCTGTCAGTAGCGGCGATAATGGACTGCCGCAATTTCGATCGCTGGTGAGCAATTCCAGAACACTTCGTACACGTCTCGGCGCAGTACCCGGGCTCTTTTCCCCACGACTATCGTAGCTTTGACCTCACGGGCCCGACCCTTTCTCCCATGCAATAAGCCATATCCTTTGGGGATGTGCAAACCTCTGTCGGCCTCTCCACAAGATACAGCTTAATCATGTGTGCTGTGGGAAATGTTACGAGCCGGGCCACGGGTCACATCTAAATCAAGAAAAGTTGAGGTCGAAGTGGCAGAGCGTTTGAGTCGAACAACAGCATGGATTCTGGTATAAAGAGGCTATGGACCCGACGCAAGAGCAAAGGTGCAGATGGCATGCTCGATTCCAGTCCTCGCAATCTCAAGAAGAGTCAAAGCCAGAGCACTGATCAGACTGGTGGATGGTCCATCAATGGCAGTCCACGATCACCCTATGCCCGGCCAGGCAGCTCCATGGACCAAATCAACGGCCAACTCGCACCCAAGTCCACCCCGACCAGCCCTAGGAGACCTACCTCGAGCAGCAAAAGACTTCCGGTACTGGTCAGTGTCTCGAGACCGTCAACTTCCGCATCTCGACCAGAAACGTCCGAGAATGGTAGTCTCATGAGGGCAGTCAGCCGCGCTGCTACCGATGCCGTAGCCAGGGCAGAACAAGAGTATAGACAATCCGCAGAATACTACACAAGAAATAATCGCCGGCAAAAGGCCCCTCGTTACATTGACATCTTCTCCATCTCCAATGCGAACGGAAAGGGTCCAACGACAGGGTATAATGAGGACATTGCGGAACGGAACCTAGACCTGGCTCGAGTTGCCCTTGAGGGAAACACTCAATTACATTCCAGCACGGCATCAAAGTATGCGGAGGAGGTTGCCGCCAGAAATGCTTTCCCACCATTGCCTAGCAGTAGTAGTCTCGAAACACCCATTGCGAGCCCGCGGCAAGACTTCGATGATATGCATACCGGAATCTCGGTTTATACCAGCAGCAGCAGAATGAGTGATCAGTCACCAGTATCTGAAGGTGTCGAAGCGCCGGGTCAACATATACCCAACTCCATTGATGCTTACTCCCGTTTGCCGAATGGTCAAACGTGGGATGCGCAGCCACGGTCTCATGGATCATCGACGGATACACGAGCACACGGCACTGGAAGAGGCAGTTCAGCGCAGAACTCACAACGTAAGGGGACTGCATCGACGGACATGTCAGAAGGGACACTTGCCGTCAGATCCCCAGGTCCTTCTTCTAGGCAACAAGAGCGAGATGATGTATTGCGTAAATATCAGCTCTCACCAACGGAGATCATGCCAAATCGATACACTGATCATCCCCAACCATCTCGACCAATTATGTCGATGTCGGCGAACCGCACAAATGTCACACCTCGAATCGATTATTCTGTCCGTTCGCCATCGAGTTTGAGCAATGCATCGTCAGTCAGGCGTGCGATAAACCTCCCCCATCGTTTAATTATGGACCTTACTGGCAATGACTCAGATGTCTTCTCTGAAGCGTCTGCTGCGTCTACCTACAGCTCGTCCCCAGTTGTAGAGCAAGCGAAATTTGACACAATGCGAAGAATGCAAGGTGCCATAATGACGAGTCCGAGGTCCGAGATTGATACAGATGCGCCGCGAACAGATTCACTACTCGCAGAGCAGGTATCGCCTTCTGCTGAAACGGAGCCCTCGCAGCCACAAACACAAGCTGTGCCACGGTCATCAGTGCCACAATCAAGCCATACTCCTCTAACGAGCGCCTTTTCACCCGTCAACACTGTTGCATCTTTGCCACCTCGTGCGAGTGTTTACTTAGAATCGCCTGTCAAGTCCGTTGCTGCTGGAACAAGGAATCTCGTCGTGTCAGCTGGTCCACAAACAACGGAAGAGACTGCACAGCACCTTCAAAGTGAACAACATTTTTCAAACGATAGTTACTACGAAGAAGAAAAGGAAGCTGTAATTCAACAGGAGCCACGCTCCACGGTATCCACACCTAAACCAGCTTCTCAAAGAACTGCTGTCAGAGACGTCTCCATGGCTGAACAAAAGCCGACTCACAACAATCCAGCAGAAATGGGACACGCTGACGGACCTTCGGTGCAAGCCAGGGATGAACCCAGACAGCCCAGAGTGCATACAGTGCCTGGCAACCTTCATTCAACTGCGATTGTGGATCCGAGTCAAGTCTTTGGCGTAACTGCCCGCGACTTTGCAAGCACAACTACCATAACTCCGAGTACAAGTGCTACCAAAAACACCTCGCTAAACAGCGAGGGAAGGCCCAGGTCTGCAAGGAGTACACGGAATAGGTCAGCAACTCATGATCCTAACACTGGCAGAAGCTCGGTGAGGAGCCCTAAGCCCAGCCTATACCAATCAAGTTTCGATGAGTCCGGCTTCGCTCAGAAGCAGGCCGAAGCTCGCGCTGCTCTGATTCGGCTTCAAGAGAGCTTGAATGAGAACTTCCTCCCGAACCCTTCTCCCGCGCCACTCGTACAGTCGTCAAGAACCAATACTCCAAAACACAACTTCTCTTTCAGCGATGGAAAACCCGTGGCTCCATCAACTATTTTTGCTCAGGTCAGAAACTCACCACCTGTCTCGCCACCGCCTGATGACACGACGAAGGAAGTTAGATCTGACACGACTTATCATTCTCTCACAACAATGTCGGATACCGAAAATATGCCCAATGGCATTACTCCTAAGGCTTCGGTGCTGAACACTGAAGGTCGTGGTAGGAGCAAAGGTGCAGAGCTGGATGGTCCTGGTCCATCCATTATGTACCCTGAGGCCTTGAACAAACCTTTGCCAATGCCGCCACCACTACACGTCAATGGCATACGCTTCACCAAGCAGCATCAACCTGTGCCACCTAGTCCCGGCGAGGTCTCTCTATCCAGTTTCCCCATACCAGTCTCATCACCACGACAATCCCAAGCTTCATCTGCCCAGGCTTCATCGTCGAGACAAAGAGCAAACTCGGCGGATCCACAATCTAGTCAATCCGGCACATCACAATCGCAATCCAAATCTCACCACTCACACCAAAGCAGCAGTGGTGGCACTGGGCGTGGTTTACGCCGCCAGTCCAGCCTGCGCAGCCAGGCTAGCAGTGCTTCCGCCTTCAGCATTCCTTACCACTTGATTCCAGACCGCTCTAGTAGTATTCGCGATCGATCTGTCATGGAAGAGTCAGAATGACCGCGATATTTCTGGTTGCAAAACCCTGTCCTTTTGGTATCGTGTCATCTTTCTCTAATTCTGCAATCGCGAGAGTCGTGAAAGAAAGTCGAAAAGCTCTTTTGTTGTTTTGACATGTACTCTACCACTTTTGCAACGACGAGATGACCTGTTTCTTCTCTTATTTAGCCTGTTGAGCTATTTGAGCGGCTTTGGAAAGCATCTGGATCTATCGTTATAGCACCCCAGGTATTTAACGACCGAAGACGGGATGGTGGAAAGATTATGGTTGGCTAGCAATAGTCCTTTCTCGATATCTCGTCAGATACCACATATATATTTATGATTTCTGGTATATACTTTACGATCTATCTTTCCCATAGTTATGCTTTTTCTGTATAAGACTCCAGTCTACTTACAGCCAAGATGCCAATTATCTAGAGTATATGTGGTCCGTCGTAGAGCGGGTACCATGGTATTTATAGCAAGAGGTATCACAACCCCCAAACCCTCATCCACCCTTCATTCGTCCTGATACCGCCTTTGGCCGTTCGTCCGCCCTCGACGTCACGGCCATGCTCAACGACCTCTTCTTCGCCTGGCAGACGAAGCCACTCGTCGACCACAGGCGGTATCTCTTCTTTGACATGCGAGACCACAACAAGAGCTTGTGCAGAGGTAAGACCGCTGAAATCTGTATCCGTAACGCCATGCTCGATGAACGACATAGCCTTGTCGCGCGTTTCAGCGGACAAGCCGGAGAACGCCTCGTCCAGGATGACGATGTCAGGCTGTTTAATGATTGCGCGTAATAGTAACAGGAGACGCTGTGCGCTGAAGGGCAGCACTGAGAAAGCGTGCGTTGATTTATCGGATGCCCAATCCAGACTTTCTCCACGATCAGGACTATCCTGTCTGAGTTCAGGCTGCCAGTGCCGCAGGAATGTATCGACCATTCGTGTTCGTTCGGGCGTGAGTTTGGGTTTGCTAGCGTATGTTTCTGCCCATGAGGACTCCAGCACGCGCCGAGGCGGGAGATGTTTGGGGAAGAACGCGTGGATTTCGGGCGATGAGTGGCCTATGCGGGACTGGATTTCCCAGAGGGAGAGGCCTGGTTTGCCGGGCGAGGGGAGACGTGTGCGGCCGAAGAATTTGATGGGGAGACTGTAGGATTGAGGGTGGTCGGAGGTCAGGAGGGAGAGGAGTGTGGTTTTGCCGGAGCCGTTGGGGCCGAGAAGGGCGAGGGTTTGGGGGTTGTGATACCTCTTGCTATAAATACCATGGTACCCGCTCT
>Ga0181459_100203_pt1 | contig 12436 bp, 15 predicted proteins | sample InSIn2SAF170_FD_119060 | JGI IMG/M metagenome (GOLD analysis project Ga0181459, IMG submission 119060) | Clean room microbial communities from NASA Spacecraft Assembly Facility at Jet Propulsion Laboratory, Pasadena, California, USA -... ...
GAGCTGCAGGGTTCTGGTTAGGCATGCTTTTCACTGCTCTGCTGTTGCGGGGTGCTGAGTTTCGTCTTCGGTGGTTGAGATGTCTGAGGGGTCTGTGTGGAACTCTTCATGCTGCTGTTGCGGTAGGAGTGGCTGCACCGGGCGAGCGACAGGTGCTGCTGCTGTGGGAGCCGTGCTGCGTTCGGGACGACTGGGGCGGGGCTTGCGTGGTGCCATTGTTGCCGATATACTTTCTTTTGATGAAACAAGACAAGATGGTTGTATTCGCATGTGAAAGCGCTCTATCTAGACTTTCCAAGGCCAAATTTCGTCACTGAGGCCCGTGCGTTTGTTTGCGGAGTATTGAGTGTTGACACGAGCGCGTCCAAGGGTCCCTCTCCCGCATCCAAATCCACCTCAAATGCGCCGGCGACTGTCACAAGCTCTACCATCGCTCTACGTTACTAACAATGGCAGCCTCAAATCAGACCCAGACCGCGTTACTGACCGAGCACTTCCGATATACTCCTCTCGTAAGAAGCAGCACCTACAAAACACCGCATGTTACGCGCCTAATTTGCTAATCGTTATATGTGGGTAGACATTACTAGACGACATAATCAACACCGTCAACGAACTCGTCTTCCGCGCCATTAACGCCATCGAAGAAGGCCTCTCCCAAGCTCCACCCGAACAACTCGGTTTCCGCCTCCCTGCCTCCCCCAGCGAACATCCCTCCTCCCTCCCCACTGAAGAAAGCCGGAAAGACGCCTTGTTCGAACTCAAGCAGAATGAAATCGACAGCGGTGTCGTCCAGCTGGAAAGTCTATTGAATGCGACGGTGGATAAGGACTTCGATAAATTCGAGATCTACACTTTAAGGAATATCCTGGCCGTGGGACATGAAGAGGGGGCGAGGGGTTTGGCTAGTTGGGTGCAATTAGGGCATTATAAGGATTTGGATCTGAGTGGGAGTGAAGGTGCGCCGAAGCCGGAGGAGGTGCAGTTACAGAGGCGGAAGTTGCAGGAGACGATGAAGTTGAACGCTATGCTTAGGGCGGAGAAGGCGAGGAATGCTGCGGTGCTGGACCAGCTGCACACCCTACTAGGGGCGAAAAGCGAGTCCGCTGGCGAGGAACAAACAGCAGCTGAGTCACCTTTCGCCTTCCTTGGTGCTTCATCCTCCTCCCCCTCAGGCCAGCCGATGACCCAAAACGTCAAATACGCACTCACTCACCTGCCCGCCCTCCGCGGCCTGCTGGCTCAGCTCAAAGACTCGCTACAAACCCTTCCCAATACCCGGCATCAACAAGAAGACGAGGACTCACGGGAGGCGACTCGAAGACGATACCTTACCTCGCAATCTCAGCGTGCGATGGAGCGGCGAGGCATTGAGACCGACACAGCCGCGAAGACGGCAGCAGTCGCAGGCAGGAAAGTGCAGCGAGATGAGGTGGAAGGTATGGAAGCTGTCGTGCAAGCACTGGGCGGAGCTGCGCAAGGGAGGAACAGGAGTGAGGAGCAGATGGAACAGTAGATGTTGGACGATCCTGGTCTGCTTAGGTGGAGTTTCTCAAGCGCTGGAGTCTGGAGTCCGGAGTCCTGGGATTCGCGCAGCGGTGTTCGTGGAATTGGGTCGCTTATCTGCAAAGAACGTATCGTTACCTCACCACAAGACACTGCATTTCGTCTCTCTGTCCAGTATTCGCTGCTCGTTCTGGGACTTTGGGGAGTAAAACATGGCCGGACATAGGTTGAGCGGACTTAGCATGCAAGTGGATTACGGAGCAAGTGTCTGGCCGGATTAAGGTGTGTACTAGACCGCTGCTTGACGCCGGAGTAGCGAGAGGTGGTTGTTGTGATAGGTAGTTAATATGTCTTACGCTGTCTGCCCCGACTGACCCACGACTAGGACGAGTGTTAGCCTTTACCTCAGTTGCTTAACATACCAACACCATAAGTCTTGCGCCACGGAGCTTTAAATCCTGGATCACTGATTACCAGCACCACCTAACGGAACCGCAGACTTCGCCCCTGGCGAAAAAAAGGGAAGGGCTCCAGTAACGGTCGTCGCCGCCATCTATCCCGCCAAGGGCAAGCTTGGCCGGGTAATGTCACTCTGTCCTGCACGGACACCCAGAAGAGAGAAGTGAAAAGCATGCCTAACCAGAACCCTGCAGCTCAAGCAGCTCTTAGCCGATGTCTGCACCGAAGTCGAGCGCACGGAGCCAGGGGTACTGCACTTCCAGCTCCATGAGGAAGAAGACCGAGCCGGGGCCAGCGAGCACGAGGAGGTCAGACTTCTGCTGGTAGAGTAGTAAGTTTTTCTCTTGACCACACGGCGGCTGACACAACAGGTTCATCACAACCACCACTACGATGTCATATGGGAGAGTGAAGTGGATGATATGTGCAGTAGGTAGGGCTGACACCGTGGTGCTTTCAGCTACGAATCCCCCGAAGCCCACGAGCGACATCAGCAAACTCCCGGCTTCGCGGAGATGTTTCGCGTCATGGAGGAGGAGAAGTTGATGGCGGGGCCGCCGGAGGACTTCATTGGGAGGGTGGTTGGTGGGTTCTCTAGGGTAGGGTCGTAAAGGCTGGCAAGGAGGGCGATGCTAGTCGTTTGCTTTGCTCTGTACCAACAGCATGGCGGGAACCCAAGCTCGTTGAGAGAAAGGCCATGGGGGAGGGGTGGGGTGTGCACAGAAAAGGGTGGTGCAGAGCCTGCGGTCGCGCTGTGCGAGGGTGAGGTGGTGGTTCCTGGCATTGCCCTATCGTTGTGTGTATGGCAAACCGCATTCCTTGTCGTTCTACCCACGGGATCCTGCCCCTCGCACTGCATCAGGGCTCTTGTTCCACGAGATCCTTCGAACTTAGCAGCCACTGCTTCGCTTAAGAAGGGCAAAACATGCAGCGGCTTACCAAGCCATGCGCATGCACATCTCATTCCCTTCGCTACCACGCTGTGTGAGCTGAAGCGCTGCATACACACCCCAACACACCGTCCGCCAGGATGCGCGTCGTCCAGGCGCAGATCGTAAGTTAACAAAACCCCATTTACACCCGTTCGCACCACACACAGAGCAACCTCACGCCGCTTCTTCACCGAGCAGGTCTCTTCCTCCTCTTCCACCTCCACCTAATCCTCTCTCTCTATCCTCTTCGCAAGACGACGCAAAGAAGCAAGCCATGTCCCCCTTAACAGCCATCGCCACAATTCACCCAGCGCCAGGTAAACTCGAGCGCGCAAAAGAACTCATCACCGCCTTCGCCTCCGAAGTGCAGCGCCTGGAGCCAGGAGCCATGCAATTCCAGCTCCATCAGGAAGACGCGGGCACCCCCGCAGGCAGTAGTGACAACGAGGAAGGGGCCAGCAAGCTAATACTCACCGAGCTGTAAGTCCCTGTAGCATGAACATCGATGTGAGCTCACAAACGCACGGTGGATTTGCGTCTCAGACCAAAGGTTTCCAACTCACGAGTGTTTCCTTGGCTAAGCTACGAGTCCCCCGAAGCGCTTGATAGACACCATGAGAACCCCGGTTACAACAAAATCTTTGCGGTGTTCAAGGAGGAAGGAATCATGGCGCGGACGCCGGAGGTCTTCAATGGCAAGCCTCTTGGTGGGTTTCAGGCTCGGGGTTCTTGAGGCCATGGACCATCGTGCTTCTCGCGAGTTCAGCATTGCCTGTATCGATCAACTACGTACCGTATGGCGTCACCCGCAAGACAGCACTATAGCAAAGAACAGAAGAGCCAACGTGAGATCCTGAGCGCTGGGCGAAGCGTGTGTCTTGATTGCCACTAGCTAGCTACAACACCAGCCGTGAACACCATGCTATGCAGATATTCATCCCAAGCATGCAGCCGTAGCACATCCAGTCATCAAGCACAAACTTTTCCACGCCGCGCTGGGTATCTAGTAGAAGAAACCGATAATCTTGCCAGCGACGTGCTTCCTCCTCGCCTCCTCGTGGTCCATGATGCCCGCGGAGGTGGTGAGGACGATGTAACCGAATTGACGCGAGGGCAGGAGCTTGACGACCCACTTCTCGAGGTCGCGGAGCTGGACGTTGTAGCGGGGGCTGATGACGCCGGTCTTGTTCAGGCTGTCACAGTCATTAGCAGATGCCAAGGCAGAATAAGCAAAGGAGGGGTGTAGGCTTACCGGCCGTTGAGCTGGATGACGATCTTGCCGTTGCGGTGGTCGTCGACCTCCTCGAACTCGCCGATGTAGCCTGGAGAGGGTATATGTTAGTGGGAATGTTGCGAGTGATTAAACATGCTTCTTCAGCTAGTCCATCCGAAGACGTGTAAGATCCTTCGCCGATGTGTCTTGATCTACCGAGAACTTAAAGGGCGTTGGTCGTGGGGAGATGTGAGACCATTGCCTAGTTATCAACCCGGTGTGTATATGCGTGTGCTGCCGCTGTACCGTCCTCCTCTTCTTTACACGTCCTCGGCTGGCTGGCTGAATGGAAGTATGGCGCTGACATACCATGCTTCTGCATAACCTGCAAGAACTTGACAATGACCTTAGAGCTCGGGCGAATGAGCACCTGGCGCTTGCCGGTCTTCTCGGCGTTGTTGATGGCGTTCAGCGCATCGTTGAGGACGGAAGTCTTGACCATATTGGCGGTATTGAGCTGGGATTCTCTCGGCGCGTTGCGGCGAGAGGTATCTGCAGGTTGGTTGTTATGTCAGCCTTCAGGAGCCATGTTGAGCGCAAAGAGTGCCCTTCAGGTGCTCGCGGAGCAGTGAAGGGGTCTTCAGCTCATGTCGAAGCAGGCGCAGCAGTATCACCGTTGGCAATGAACAGTGAGTGCTGGCCTTGGCTACCCGAAGGGCGTCTCTTTCATCGTTGCGAACATACCTCAAAGGGTGTGAGTGGGCTGGTGGTGGATGTTGATGGTGGTAGTTCGTGCTCGTGGAGTCGTTGACTGTGTGCGGCCAAAGCAAAATTCAAGTCGGATACCGCCAAGACTTCGGGTGCACTGATCATTTCGGCGCTAGTTGAGTTTCTGGCCTGCGCCGGTGGACCCTCGCCGAATCACCCCTCACATCCCGCCAAATACTCTCCAATTTTTCTTCGAGAATACCAACAAGTTAACAATCTCGCGAACGATCTTGGACGCTCACCACCACCGTCACATCAGCACCCTCTTCACTCTTCGCAAATAACCTTGACAAGAACACCGCCACCATGATTATCTACAAGGTACGACTCCAGCGTGCCTTGAGTGACAATGGAATTATCCTGTCGCAATGCGGGCAACCTGTTGCACGAAGACACATGCTAACACGGTGACCTTCAGGACGTCATCACCGGCGACGAGCTCATCTCCGACTCCTACAACCTCAAGGAGATCGACGGCGCCGTCTACGAAGCCGACTGCAAAAAGATCACCGTCGGCGGCGAGAACGTCGACATCGGCGCCAACCCTTCGGCCGAGGGCGGCGACGACGAGGGTGCGGACGAGAACACGCAGCAGGTCATCGATGTCGTCTACTCTTTCCGCCTGAACGAGACGAGCTTCGACAAGAAGTCCTACCTGAGTCATTTGAAGGGGTACATGAAGGAGGTCAAGGGCAAGATGAAGGAGAGGGGCGCCAGTGATGAGGAGGTGACGGAGTTTGAGAAGGGCGCGCAGGGGTATGCGAAGAAGATTGTGGCGAACTTCAAGGACTACGAGTTCCTGATCGGCGAGTCGATGAACCCGGATGGAATGTGCGTATTGCTATACCTTGAGTATTCTGGCTTGCAGTGACTGACATATCTGGCAGGGTCGTCCTCCTCAACTACCGTGAGGACGGTATCACGCCGTACATCACTATCTGGAAGCACGGTCTCAAGGAGGAGAAGGTATAGATTTGGCCTGCAGCATGGCGAAAGCGTCGAGGACAAAAGCGAGCGAGCGAGCATATCCACGAAGTTCCGGTTTCCAGACGATGTGATGAGGAGGATGTGCATTTGATGATTTTCGACAGTCTCAGACACCACGAATACCACCCCCAGGCTCATGTGAGTCCTTTCGTGCTGCTGTTTCCTTCATTGTCTTGGGCTGCAAAAAGAGTCTGTTGCGATGCACCCTTGCGTTCTGCGATACGCTTTGCTGTCCCTCGTGCGTCTCAATCAGCGGATCACCTGTTATCCTTGGTATCAGCATAGGATCCAATGTGGTACACCTGACCCCTTCCGTACTACCCGCCGCGCAAGACTTAACATTTCCACATTCCTGCTCTTCTCCCCTACGTTCGATTTTCATATGCTCTGCTGCCTATCACACTGTACCTACTCAATCGGGCAAATTACAGCTATCCGCCCACGCGACATCCCCACGCGCGGGAATCGCGCCAGCGTGCCGTTGCCGCCTGAACGAAACCCAATTCGAAACCTTCAATCATATAACCCCTCCGACAACCTTCCAGAAACATGTTCTCCTGAGGCATATGCGCCTTTGGCTGCGCTCTCGACTACACGATTGGATACATCTTGAACACCAACGGCATAGATTTACCGCCAAATGGGTGTTGTGACACCGGACTTCCGCGGTTCTCACATGCAACCTGGAACTTCGGTACACCATGGCTGCGGCGGGACCCGAAACACCCAACCGGAGCGCAGTCAACCATTGCTTGAACAACTTTTGCCGCTCGTTCGATTTGGACCTCCTAGTCAACGAGATTGCGTCGCCGGCGAAACAGGCAGGAACTGATGCTCATGGCATTGTCAAGAAAGTCCGGTTCCTGTACTTCTCAGACCGAGATGCACTCGATCGCTTGGTGTTGCGACTTAGCACGTGCACACCGAGAGTTCGAACATTCGATCGCAAATTGCAGTTGCTGAACGAGGAGCTGCAGAAGGTTGTTGATGAGCCTAGGTCAAAGACCAGCCCGAGAAGAGGTACACCGAGATGGCCGCCACCTCCTCCCCCTCCTGTTACTCGTCCTAGATCGATCAGTCCGTTGAAAGCTCCTGATCTCAGGGGTACTGGTGCACGACCGTCACAGCCTGAGGAGGCTGTCAAGGAGCAGGTTGATCGTATACAGAATGCAGCTGACGACATGCCACCACCGTCACCGACGTTAGCGGTCAAGCATCTGCCACGCGACTCGGTTACTGAAGCCTACGGCCCCGCAGCCGAGCCTCCGCGCCTTCCTCATCAAGCAGGCACGACTTCCGCAAACACTTCGTTCATGTCGGACGGCAGTAAGATGAATACGTCCTTCATTTCTGACAGTACGAAGATGACGACGTCGTTCATGTCGGACGCTTCGAAGCTGTCTCAGAGCACGACGGCGACTTCGATCTACGAGACATGTCCGGGTGTCGATGGCACGCAGCTCGATGGCACGCAGAGGTCAGAGTTTCCTATGTCGTCGATTGCTATGTCGGAGGCAGATCGGTTGGAGACGATGGCTATGGCCGAAGCTCAAGGCACCAAGGCGAATGAGCCTGTTGTGCGTGATGCGCCAATCAGGCCATCTACGCCGATAGGTGGCGGTGCTCCGCGGCCGATGGCGACGCCGACGAAGCGGACGCCTTCCAGGACGTCACCATCCAAGCCGTCACCTTCCAAACCATCACCAGCCAAGCCTTCACCGTCAAAGATTTCACCTTCCAAGATATCAGAGCATCATCGTATTGCAAGCGTGCCGAGACACGGTCTTGCTTTTTTCGACCTACCATCGTCGCTCCACACTCTGTCATTAGATCTTCAGGTAGAAGCGTACCGCGTCATGCGAGTCCTGAGACTCGATCCAGCTGAATTCGAGCAAACGTGGCGGCCTCAACGAACATTCGCTTCCCTGTATAGGCTAACCGGCATACCGAAGAACTTTCAACGTGGAAGCAGAACGGACTTCAATGGTATGACGCTGTGCGCCAGACTCCGGTGGTCACGACTCAAGGACGGCCCGTTATTCGACCTGGAAATGCTGCCACCAAGAGAGGAAGACACGACGGCTTTTCAACGGAAGTTTGGCGGAGACAGAATCATGGTCCTCGATCTTCCCGCGCTTAACAAGCCACCAAACCACGTTAAAGGCCAGAACGTCCAGGACAGGCTACTCGAAATGTTCATGCTTGATCAACCGTTTCTGGGACGAAAATGGCTCCAGTATCATGTCAAGGACAAGAAGCGTAGAGACGCAGCTGAGCAAGACGAGTCCGAATCCGGGACATTCCAGGTAGCCTTCTTCGCGCTTAGCGGGCCTGGCTTAGAGGAAGTTAGCATTGCAGAGTGCCTTGACTGGGCTGTACCATTCGGGCCGAACGCTAACCAAGCGGCGTGCAAAGCCAATGCTCGACTCGACCTGGCAGCGTCACGCACTCGCCCGACACTCACGTTCGAGCCTCACCAGATGTTCGTCGGGGTGGACGACCAGTATGCTCAGAACATGCCGGATGATAACACTTACAATGATCCAGACTTATTCTTTCCGCACCTCTTTGACAGAGAGAAGCCGCTGGAGATGAGCGATGGTTGCTGTGCCATCTCCGTACGAGCCATGCAGAAGGTGCAAGACCTGTTGGGCCTGGACTACCTGCCTTCTGTCGTTCAGGCGAGAATATTCGGTGCCAAGGGCATATGGTATATAAGTGCGAGTAATGATGGAGAGGATCCTACTCCGGACGATGTGTGGATTAAGATCTCGAAGACTCAGGTGAAAGCAAAACATGACAAGCAGGACATGATTGACGATGCTGAGCTTCGAACCTTGAACGTTGTCAACTACAGCCATCCTGCCAAGCGCTCTTTACTCTATCCAGGCTTCATTCCGATCCTTTTAGACCGGGGTGTACCTGCGCAAGTGATCTTGGACATTGCACGCCACCAGATCGAGATAGATGGAAACAATTATCTAGAAGCCATCAAAGACATCCGAGGACTCTATCGCTGGGTCAATACAATGAAAGATGTCAGTGGCACCAGGAGCCGCAACGGTGGTATACCCATGCAGGCAGGCCTTCCTTGTGCCACCGACGAGCGAGTACTACAGCTTGTTGGAGCAGGGTTCGAGCCCGCGGATTGCGCCTTTCTCAAGAAAGAGGTACTGGATGTGGGTGAGTACGTTTTCAAGCTTGAGGCTAGGCAGTTCAAAATCCACCTGAATCAGTCGACCTCACTCATCGGCATCTGCGACCCTACAGGCACGCTGAAGCCTGGCGAGGTACACATCTTACTCTCTTCCGCGTTCAAAGACAACGATACGGGCCAGAGCCGGTCTACGCTACATGGGCTAGAGGTGCTGATCGCCCGCAACCCATCGCTGAGAAATTCCGACATCCAGAAAGCGCGCGCGAGGTTCTGTCCAGAGCTGGCTCACTTGTACGACGTGGTTGTCTTCTCCGCTCAAGGACCGCGACCGCTTGCCAGCAAGCTTTCTGGCGGAGACTACGATGGCGACACATTCTGGGTGACTTGGCAAGAGTCGCTGGTCCAGCCTTTCATGAACGCTCCTGCTCCGTGGGCACCACGAGACTATCAGGTATTTGGCTTGACGAAGGATAAGGTGACGTTGAGAGACATTCTTGTCGGACCTAACCAGACACAAGCTGCGCTGAATGCTCGTGGGCCCATGACGCGCAGCAGAGGCGCAAGGTCGGATGCACTCATACCTGGGCAGGATTCCCACGACGTGAAGCACCTAGACGCTCAGGCTCGAAAATGGATCCAGCGTAGCACCGCTGACCGCATGCAGCAGCAGTACCTTGGTGTCGTCACGCTACTGCACGGCAAACTTACATACGCAGAGAATGACATCTCTTCCGAGAAAGCAGATATGCTGGTAGATCTCCACGACCATCTAGTTGATGCAGACAAGCAGGGTCTGCGATACACAGAAGACTCATACACCAACTTCAAGCGTGCTGTTGGTATTCCTTCATATCTTCCAGAGCCGGCCTATCGTGTTTTTACTGGCAACGCTGAGAAAGAAGACGGCACGAAACCCTCGACAAAGAGCCCGCCAACGCCAAATCCGCGGAACGTCGTGGATCAGATGTACTTCGGCATTGTGGAGCCTGAGGTTCAGAAGGCCATCAAGCAAGCTAGGGCGACGATGAAGTACGCAAAGTCGCTTGATGCGGACTTGACTGCATTGTACGAGGACCTACTACACTCGCAGTCCTCAATCATCCAGGAGGAGTTGCTCGTCTTGAAGTTTGCCTTGAGCGACATGAGGGAACAATGGAGCCTCGGCATGCGCAAGTATCATAGTGAAGGTAGGAAGAGAAACGATTGGGGTGATTGCATTCAGCAATGTCGGGATACCTACTTGGAGATCATGCCGAACAATACTGACTCAGACACTGTCATTGAATGGCTGAGAAAACGTGGGCGAAGCTTTACAGGCTGGGAGGAGATCAAGGCATCCGCCCTGTCGCGACTGCAGCATGGCAGCGATGGGAGTCTGATGTTCAGCATAGCCGGCACGGAGCTGTGTCACCTCAAAGCGCAGGCACAACCCCCTGAGAAGATGCGTTCTGTCAGGTTGGAGATATACCTTCTCCTGAAACCGCACAAGCGCAAGATTGAGGACGAGCTGAAGGAAATCGGACTGGACGAGGAAGCTGAAAATGAGTATGATCATGAGGCTGACTTCGATGTCGGCGAAAGTCTCTTCGACGGCGTCAAGGTTGCCATTGACGACGCTGGACCAGGTGCGATGAAGGCTGAGCCTATCACGCCTTCGAAGCCGCCTTCTCGGAAGCGGAAGTTGAACGACTTGCATGATGTGCGGCGTAACGGACAAGGTCCGCCACCAGTGCTGAGCTCTTCACCAAGTGATTGGCTTGTCGACCGCCCGCCTGGCAAGCCTCGCACAAGAAGGCACGACTGGCAAGAAGCAGAAGGCGTCTGACGAGTGGTTAGTACCTACGTGAATGGAGAAGCATGCCTGAATGTATCTTTGGAACAGCCGGGACGATTTTCGAAACGAGGCCCAAGAGCTCAGCGAAGTCTTGTTGGCCCCGGACACTGTCAACGGTTCCGCCTGGCACGACAAATGCAACAGGCATTATGGATGTGAAGCGGCAACAGCTCAAATTTGAAACATCACTGCTGAAGGAATGGTCCCAGCGCGTGCGCTTGTGCCGTGCGGCCGTCAAGTGAGGCATTCACTTCTTCGATACATGTCTTATTACTTTGATTGAGCCAATGAGTGGAGCGATTTGACGAGCGAGCGGACAGCAGTGATGAGATATGATTTACCACTCTTCAGGATACTAGGTGCTATACATTAGAACACCCAGTACCTACTCCAAACTCCTCGCTCACGTGGTTCTCATATCGTTATGTCGCTGGGTTGGCAATCAGACCATGTGCTCGCCTCTGCCCATCGAGGGGCTCCCGCCGACTGGCTTTCGCGAGATGCTGGAACGCCCACCGTACCCATCGGCCGACCGCCTACCAAACACACCATCACCGCTCGCGTGCCTGTGGTGACCATTTGAGGTCCCAGTACCATCGAGCCCAGCAGCCTGAGCAGCCACACCGCCATTACCGCGCGGGCCATCAACTGCATCGAAAGGCGCGCCACTGTAAGCACCGCCCTCCGGCGTACCCCATCCAGCCTGTCTCGTCCAGCACGCATCGTGAAAGCCATCGAAACCAGTCGGTCCAGCGCCGTATGTAAATGGTAGGTGGCGTACCAGTGGAATGTGGTTACAGCGGAAGTCCCAGACACTGGCATAAACCATTCTGTAGGCACTGAACGCAAACACTGTGCCAATCACGGCGCCGGCAAAGACATCCCACCAATTGTGGTATTCATCAATAGTGAGTGCACCTCCAATCAGTACTGCTCCTAGAATTGGCATGTAGGTGACAATTAGCTTCCAGTATGCTGGGTGGTAGTTGCTCCAGACCTTGAGCTTGGCGTTCAGGTAGAGGTACAGGAACACGAAACCTGCAAAAGCTGCCGTAGTATGACCAGATGGGAAGGATTCGAGGGAGTCGTTAATTTCGTCCTCGTTGCCTGTGCAAATCTTGCGGTCATACATGATGCGCCCGAAGCCATTGCCTGTCTGTGATGTACCTGGAGACACGGCAGGTTCGCAGACGTCCAGGAAGTGAGGGCGCAGACCACCGATGAGCCATTTGAGGAAGACCTGGAAGACGGCTGCGGTGATAAGGGAGTAGAGCAGGCCAATGACGGCATTGTTGACGTCCCAGAATGATCGAATGCGTATCTGCATGACCAAGAAGAAGAATATGGGGACCAGACTAGCCAGTAGAGCGGCAAGCCAGATCGGCACGATCTCGTGGCGAAGAGGGTAGGCGAACTCGGGATAGACGACGTCGCCATCTTGGAAGTAGACTGGGAAGGACCGAGACGGTGCTGGTGGTGCTTTATAGACCTGAGCTTCGGCCATAGCCATCGTCTCCAACCGATCTGCCTCCGACATAGCAATCGACGACATAGGAAACTCTGACCTCTGCGTGCCATCG
>Ga0181459_100207_pt1 | contig 12358 bp, 17 predicted proteins | sample InSIn2SAF170_FD_119060 | JGI IMG/M metagenome (GOLD analysis project Ga0181459, IMG submission 119060) | Clean room microbial communities from NASA Spacecraft Assembly Facility at Jet Propulsion Laboratory, Pasadena, California, USA -... ...
CCAGGCCTTGCGGTAGCGAATGGCCCCGCGTCGGCATTCGCGCCTTCGTTAGCACCGTCACCGAGCATTCACAAAGGGGATACCGGGAGCGAAGATTGACGATGCGAGAGGGCTGAGGAACGTGATGGCAGCGACAAGACCCAAAATTAGCCATTTCCTGGAGTCCGGAAAGTTTCGAGGATTGGCTGGATCATTTTGATGATCCCATCCGACTAGATTGTTGTCAAGATCTGATAGGGGGTACTTTTCTTGCGGAAGCTGGTCCTTGTTCTTGGTGCTTTTCCTTGAAAGGTGTTTCTCCAGATCTGCGCCAATCTCGTCTGGAGTGTCTTGAACATGCTGCAACAGCGTCAGCTATCTTTTCAGGTCCGAAGCTAATGCCTTCCATGGCGAATCTTGATAGCATACCTTCTCTTGAAGAATCTCCTCCTCCTGTTCTTCTTGTCTCGCTTCGCCCTTTTCTAAGTCCGGCACCTGGGTTTCCGAGCTAGTCCTCGAATGGTGATCTTTAACTGTGACAGACATGTTGGATAGTGTCTGTAGCTTTCGCTATTGATTTCAATATCTAGGCCGCGGCGTCGGGTTGTCAGGCTGTGGGGCCTTTTTCTCCTCAATGTTGTGGCGTTATTGTCGGGTGCTGCGATTCAGGTGCAACTGACGTAACGGATTTGTACTGTGCTTTGGCGTGGACTGAGGGCGCATTCAGACCGTTGACGGAAGTCAAGCGAATATAATATACCAACAGTTTGAACTCTGATGCTTCTACGCGCGAGTTCAGGACGGAAGGATTCTTCTGCACTCCTGGATGTGGAGGAATGACATTATCTCCGAGGTGACTAGACCCATCCTGTATTGTGGATGCTCGGTGACGGTGCTAACGAAGGCGCGAATGCCGACGCGGGGCCATTCGCTACCGCAAGGCCTGGACTCGTTACGGTTTGTACGAAGAAAAGTACTTTCGGAAACTTTTGTCGCAAATTATCGTACAAGAAAGAGTGAATGATCTAAATTGATGGATGCTTGCGACGATGATGGTTTCGTCGTCTCGGCGTCTCGGCGGCTCGCTGATGCAGTGACATTGGACGATTCGGCGTTATTATTGCTGTGCGCAAACTTGGCGCAGCCCTACCCGTACATTTTTCTTGTGTTGCCAGCCTTGTACGAAGGAATGTTTCCGATCGTGTGGAATCTGGTGAGCTTGGCTGAGTTGGCGCAGGACTGTACCGGCCTTAATGCGTTATGTCCGCTCGCAAGATGAGCCCAAGGAGGACAGGCCTTAAGTTTCATCTCTTAAGAGCTTAAAAGGAAGTTAAAAGCCGTGCCAAGATAAGGCCAGGGACGAGCGACAGAGGAAAAGAAAGGAGAGAATGTGCCTACTGCGACATACTCACCGTACCACTTCTACCAACATGATCGTAGCATATACCTCTACACCACTGTAGAGTTGTACCTAGTAGTGAAGAAGCAGTTTTGATCAACCCGACGTTGGATTTGAGTTGCGTAGAAAGGTTCCCACCAGGACCCACGCGCTGTGGATGGCCATGTTCCACATGCATGCTGATGGTGGCGGCTAGCCATGTAGGAACGCATAGTCAACGCACACCACGTCGAACATCGCAGTATATTGTGTGCACATATTTGTACGTAGAAAGAGGTGGGAGCAGTTCTTATAGAGTTTTCCCATCGCAGATCGGTATTTCGGGACAATTATTCTCGGTATCGGCTCTCCACTCGGGACATAGTAGTAAATGTGGGACAACGAACATGTTTTGTAGTATTCAGAAGCACCACTCCAACGCTCATGACTTCAACATGGTGGATGTTCGAAATTTTAATCTAACTGCCAACACTGACCCTATACAGACGACGCATAAAATCTTGCACAGCAAGTACTCAAAAGCACATGACAACGTATGGCTCCTTGAAGCGCAGCAGATATCCACCCACGCCAAAACATCGAAACAAATTCCCTCCCAGTACCCATAATGGCATTGACTGCACTTTTGTTGCTCACCTTAAACGCCATGAATCGTTCATTCGTGTACCAATAAATCAATCTACCCGCTAAGCAAATCCTGGACGCTCATTCCGCGAGCGCCGCTCCAGCTTCTACGATCAGTGTTTAGCATCAAAAGGGCCTCAGTAGCCTCTTGATCCTCACGGTCGGGTTGAGGGCCAAGAGCGGGCGATGTCAACGCGAAGTGGGCCAATCCGTGAGACGACCCAGGAGCAGCAAGGGGTCCTGTGCTAGGAGGACCGGTATGAGAAGGGTTATAGAAGTGGACCGCGGAAGGTGTATGAGCGCTTAAGGCAGGTGAAGGATGGATTGACGGCGAAGTTACTGCCGAACGTACAGAGGATGAGGCGAGCGAGTAGCGATGTGGATCTGATGGCTGCAACGCGGAGGATGCTTTTGCCGAGTAATAGCTGCGATCCTGGGGGATGATTGCTGGGGACGTTGTTGTGGAGTGGCTGTGCACGCTTCGATCAGACGGATGTATAGTGGGTGATGCATTCGCGAACTGGTTTCTGGATCTGGGAGCAGCGGGCTCGACGTATGTAGGCGACACAGCATCCTCCATCTCTTCATCCTGATCTGAGTTATCCTTTTCATCTTCGACAAAAGGATATCTGACTGGAGGTGGGGGAAGGTCAGATGCAGCAGAGGACGGCGAGTCGCGTCGTGAGTGAGCCGTCTTCAGGTCGGATACACACTGCTCCAAGTACCGCATGTACTCGATGGAAGCCTTGGGCCCGTTAGTATACTTAGGATGAATCCAGAAGAATCATTGTGTGTACCTGCAAGATAGAAAGCTTATGCATCTCCTGCCCTCTGCAAGCTGGGATCATGTCCTTAAGCACACCAAACTCCTCATTCATCTTTGATCTTCTTCGTCTCTCAATCAAGCTATGCGCTGTCTTCCTAGCAATTTTGCGTCCAGCCGCGGTGGTGTTGCTTGTTTGCTTCCTCTTGGTCCCATTGGTGGTGCTCGTTGTGGCCTTTGCCGCCTGCACTTGAGCCTGCGCCTTGGGCGGCTCTTGAGTGCCCTTGGGCTTCATCTGAATGATCTTACGTGATCGTGTGGGCGGGGGTGGGAGAGAGTAATCGTCTTTGGTGATGATACCCTGTTGAGCACTGGTAGTCGAACGCTTGCGCACATGACTAGGCTTCGTGATGGCGACCGGAGACGACGGAGAGGGAGGTGGGTACGAGGAGTCCGAGGCATGTTCAGATGGCTCAGATGAGCTGGCTACACTTCCTCTGCTATCGAGAGCCGCAGGTGGGAGGGTAAAGCCAGTTTCCAATTGAGGGGCATTTGCGCTGCTCTTGCCTGTAATGTCGGTGGAAGGTTGAGGTGTGGGTGGCAGACTGGGGCGAGGCATTATGGGCGTAAAGGCACTCATAGGACGACTTCAGCCTTGGTCCAGGTTCTGTAGGATGATGGAGACAAAATGGGGGGTAAGAGGGACTGTAGCAACGTCTTTTGGACTGCATGATCACTGTTGAGTGTGTCGCGTGGGCTCTTTTGTGTCGCAGAATGGATTGAATGGGCACGCGCTGCGGACAGCGTTGTGATTGGCTCCTCTGGCATCACAGCAGATCATACCTTCCATGGCGCCTCGAATGAGAGCATCGCAGGCGGAAGCGTGGCCGGTGGCAATGCCTTAGGGGCTCCAGCGTTACGTGGGCACGCAGCTTAGTAGAACTGGTGGGTCGGATCGCCCTGCGTAATGTGTAAAGGATGACGGCGGGCGCTGTTGAAGTCGCGTGGAAGCACGTGCTGTCTTATTTCCCCTCCTCCGGGTTCAACGACACATATGTAGCAATCCGATACCGGTCATTCCATAGCATGTGAGGAGAGGGTCGAGATTTGTTTGATGTAGATGCGATAGCCAGCCGAGTAGGAGAGGACGGCTGCATTGCGTAGAGGGGTTGCTGGTTACATTTAGTCTATGAGTGTGTGGCTTGGCATGAGGTGGTGTTTGCTAACGATGCTGACACATCCGATGGAGACATCCATGGATATTCTACGCGCATGTGACAGCGAACACAAGCGAAGAAATCGGGGAATTCATTGTTGCTTCTTAACACTACTATGGATGATTCCGACGCTAAGGCATCTTCTGATAATGATAATGATAATAACAATCATAATAATTCATCGAGCGACGTCCGATGGAGCAAAAGTTGCAGCTCAGTCATCATCACTATCGTCACCAAAGATAGCCTTGAAAACGTCCTCCGATGCACGCTCGTCCTGAAGAGCGTCATTCTTCTCCACATCCACTGTCGCGTGCTCATCAGGATGAGAGACAGTAGCAGGTTCATAGCTCTGAGCTACTTCTCCCATCCAAGCTGGGCGCTGGAGATCAGGGCCATTCGTCAGTACCTCGTGCAGCATCTTTTCCATTGCAGATTTTGATACTGCTTCCTCTGTCTGGGCCTTGAAATTGCTTCCACCTGTATCGAACTCAGGAGGCATGTCGGGAGGCGGTTTGACGTTGAAGCGTTTGCACAAGAGTCGTGATGGGTGGAATGGAAAGCTGCTTCGCGTCATTGCACCGTACATGCCCAGCTTGGCGGCCTGCTCCGCAGGGTCTTCAGGTTTTGCTATGGGTCGCCGAAGGAGGTTCTCATCTGGAGTGCCGTTGCCGCTGGCACCTTGAACTAACGAGGATGACGATGTAAAGCGTGATGCCATGATCCCTGTCGTCGGCTTGAATACCTGTGCAGCATGCGCGAACTCCTGAAGCTCCTTGACCCAATCGGTGATAGATACACCTTCAGGTCGTTCGGGCAGTTCGTCTTTCAGGCCCGCTCGGACCTCCAAAAATCCTACATACCTGCCACGCTTCCCCGGATCCTCAGCGTACGGCATCCAACCAGTCGCACCCTTAGCAAGAGCACCAGCCGCAAGACTCTTGTCGAGCGAAGGTACAAGGCTCCAGAGGTCTTTGGGTGGCGCCTTGCTGACAGGCAAGTGCCCTTCTGGAGCCGCTTGGCCTAGACCTTGCGGAAGGTCGACTTTGCCAGACAGTGCTGCTAGCCGATCACGGGCAACCTTGGGGATAAAATCGAATATCGACTTGCCGGGCAGAGCTGTCTCTCCGAGTAAAGCTGAGCGTCCTTTCACGTCGAGTGTTGATGCTTTTGCAGCATCTGCTGCAGATTGATACGTAGCTTGATCTGTTGATGCAGCTGCACTTTTGGCGGGCTTCCATCCGGGTGGTATTCTCGGCGGTGGATACTTTGGTCGACTTGTTAAGTCTCCCAGATTCGCGGCCAAGACGAAACCTCTCAAAGGAGGTCTTCCATCACTTGAGAGGCTAGTGTGGCGGAGTAGTGCCTGGGTTGATCCTTTCTTCGACACAAAAACGTGCTTATCCCCTGTTCCTGTTTTGGCAAATTTACTGGGTTTCTTTCCCTTCTTATCTTTGCCTATTGTCTTGTTGAATGTGATCTTGGGACCTAGCTCGTAGGGATCCTCATCGTCAGAGCCGGTATCGTTAAGCACGCCGACACCAAAGGACGATTTCTTGGGTGCAGGTTTTCTGACCACCGAGGACTTGCTCGAGTGTTCGAGATAATGAAGGTCAAGACTCGGACGTTTGGTCTCTTTCTCCTCGACAGCGTCTAGGCGAGCTTCCGACGCATAACCGAGTCCCTTGCGGCGCACCTCTTCCCGTGGAAGTTCCATCGTTCGAGCGTCTTGTGGGGCGAACAAGTGTGCCGAAGAGTCTTTGGCATCAGCATCACCATCATCCAGGCGAGCATCTCGACGCACTTTGCGGCCGATGCCCTGATTTTGACGCCATCCCATCTTCTGTGCAATCTTCACGCCCATTGTCTCCTCTTGGCTCAGGAAGAGTCCGAACATCCCATCGTTAATGGCTTGATCCGCCTCTCCAATGCCAGCGAAAGCTTGGGCGGTCTCTAGCTGACGGGACTCTGCAGCAGCAGCTAGGTCCTCTTCGTCCATGAAGTCTTCGGCTCGTTGTGTTGGGCCATTTGGTTGGTCTTTGTTGCGATTCGCGCGGGAGGAGACGAAGGTCTTGGGGGTCCATCCTTCTTTAGATCCAACTGTATTGAAATATCTTAGCATAGTCAAGAAGTCTTGCGCTCGGTCAAGAGTGGCTGAGAAGCTTACCCTGCACTGAAGCCTCCCGTGAAAGCACCGTGCAATCGCCTGCGTCCTCGCTCGTCGGTCACCGTTTGCTTCCATACTGGCACAAAGGCGCCATCATCTCCATCCTCGTCCGGCAGCTGTGTTCCCAGGGAGATGTAAGTAGCCGGTCCGCCGCCACGAGACCGTTTCTGAGAGTTGGTTGGCGAGACGGCGCGAGGCCTTTTGTATGCCATTATGTCCTTGTTTCTGGACGTGCCCAGATGGACGCGGTCTCTCAAAGTCGGATTGGTGATTGATCAAGGGTGAGGCGCAAGATTTAGCGAAGCGACATCTGGAAAGCTAAGCACCCGTAGCGCGGTTTTCACTCCGCTGGCAGTAACTGCATGCAGTAATCTCCAGAAGAAATCTGTGCAACGTTGAGTGAGACAAGCTCGTTGTTTAATGGCAGATGTCTCCAGTGGATGATGAATTGCTCAATCTCTATGTTCACTATGGCTAGGACGATACCACCGCGGATGCGTCCGATGTTGTTTGCGATGGGAGGCCTGACGAAGTGGGACCTATGACATACATCGCAGTCGAGCGGCATGGTTAAGCTCCAGCGGGCCTATGGGCTAGGTATCTGCGGTGGCTGGTATCGCGGCTAAGGTTGGGACCCTCGATATTGCCTTGCACACATGTGATGCTAAGCAAAAGGAGAGCCTGTCTCGCATTGCCCGTAACAGCTGCTTGGGCCGAATCGTCTATTAAGCTGGATCGAGGAAAGGCATGGTGGTCACAGTCAGTTACCACCCGTACTTTAGTTGTGTCTACCCCACCGTATGCGGCCCAAAGCGAAGGCCGTGCGGCGTTGGTGGACAAGCTAGCCTATGGCGCTGACCCAGCTATCGTCTGTATATGTACTGTATGTGTGAAGACCAACGGACACCTCGCATAGACGACTCTACTCTTGATGATACTGCTCCAAGGACCCATGCTTCCTCCCGACCTTGACTCTACCTGCTGTACCACCTTGTTGGCGTCTGCACAGTGGACCTGCATAATCTGCTGCTGACCGCCCAACACGTCTCCCGTCGTGCCAAGTTTGGAGGGCATCACAGTTCACTGGCCCCTAACCTGTTCGCAACACTGCTACCACAAATCCCAGATACGACCCATCTCTTTTCGCAATATATAGAGACGCTTGAATTGGCGGTTGCAGTCTCACTCGACGCCCAGTGCGTCAATTCCCTCGCACGCCCGCTTCTGCTCCTTGCGTCGCGTACGTAGAGCAGCCTCACCATGTCGGCCGCTGCTCCCACGTCGCCGGCCGTAGTGCGCACCTCGTCCACATCGCGCAGGTCCATCGACCGGCCTCATCGCTCACAGAGCACCACTTCGCGCCCGAGTGGACAGCCCCACAGCCGCCATCAGCAAGGCGCTCTCAACCACGTCGCCCGCCGAGATTACGAACAGAGCAACGTTGCTCAGGAACAGCCCCAGCCCTCGCGACGCAGCGAAGAGCCAGCCCGCAACGAAGCTCATAGAAGGACACATTCACGGTATGCTTCTGACGCGTCAACCACCTCCGCAATGCCCATCAACGGCGTAGCTACCGACGCCCGGTCGGGCCAGGTCCAGCCTAACACCAAGCGGAGGACGACCATAACAGCGCCGAGTACGGGTACATGGGCGCTAGGAAAGACGATTGGCGCGGGAAGTATGGGCAAGGTGAAGCTGGCGAAGCATTCGGAGACTGGAGAGCAGGTACGTGCGCTTACTATAGTGCAGTTTAATGCCTGCAGAATTTACATGGCTAATGTTCCCTAGGTGGCTGTCAAGATCGTACCTCGACAGTCTCAAGACCAGCACCAGAGCGCCGCCGACCGCGAGCGAGCCGACCACTCCAAGGAAGTCCGTACCGCCAGAGAAGCTGCCATTGTCAGTCTCCTCAACCACCCCTATGTCTGCGGTATGAGGGATGTGGTCCGCACCAACTACCACTGGTACATGCTGTTCGAGTTTGTGAATGGAGGACAGATGCTGGACTACATCATCTCCCACGGTCGTCTGAAGGAGAAGCAGGCTCGCAAATTCGCACGCCAAATTGCTAGTGCTCTGGACTACTGCCACCGGAACAGCATTGTGCATCGAGACTTGAAGATCGAGAACATCTTGATCAGCAAGACTGGCGACATAAAGATTATCGACTTCGGCCTGAGTAACCTGTTCTCGCCCCGGAGCCAGCTGAAAACCTTCTGTGGGAGTTTGTACTTCGCAGCGCCTGAACTATTGCAGGCGAAGCAGTATACTGGTCCAGAGGTGGACGTATGGAGTTTTGGCATTGTCCTCTACGTCCTAGTATGCGGTAAAGTACCGTTCGACGATCAGAGTATGCCTCAGCTTCATGCAAAGATCAAGAAAGGACATGTGGACTACCCTCCGTGGCTGTCTGCTGGTACGTTTTCGCCCTGTCGCTATTGTCTCGCATGCTAACTTCTACCAGAATGCCGAAACCTCATTCATCGGATGCTTCAGACCGAGCCCTCCCAGCGTTTGACCCTCACTGAGATTATGAGCCATCCATGGCTGGTCAAAGGCTTCAACAGCCCTCCGGAAAACTATCTGCCTCACCGTGAACCTTTGCAACTACCGTTGGACCAGGAGATCGTGGACAAAATGACAGGATTCGACTTTGGCACTTCCGAATATATCACCGCCCAGTTGACTAATGTCATCCAATCCGAAGAATACCAACGCGCGGTTCGTGTAGCGGCACGAAGAACAACTGCTCAGACGCCAGACACCGAGAAGAAGAGGGGCATGTTCGATTTCTACAAGAGAAGGAACTCGATCTCGAGTCGGGAGCAGTTGACCACATCCTCTTCGGAGGATATTCAGAGAGGATTGGATCCTGTCAATGCGTACAGCCCGCTTATCTCCGTCTATTTCCTTGTAAGGGAAAAAAGAGATCGCGAGAGGCTTGAAGTAAACCCAGGTGCAGTTGCGATGCCTCAAAGTCCCGGCGAACAACCCTTGAAAATGCCGGATCTGCCAGCGCCGCCGGCGGCGTACACCAACACTGCCACCTACGAAATGGCGGGCGAAAAGCCTACAGGTGGAAGGTCACGACCCAGAGCAAGAACTCATGGTGAGGACGAGATTACCGATGGATTGAAGAGGGTCGATCTGAATAACCCCCCTGGCGGCGTATCTCCTGCCGTTCTTACACCACCCGTAGAACAGCCGAGGAAAGAAGGCGGAGCAGTAGGCCTTTTGAGGCGATTCAGCACCAGGAAGTACCGAAGTAGCGACAGAGACCGCACGGAGGCGCCCCCTACCCCTGCTGTCGCCATATCTGGACCACCGGAGCTAGCCAGTCGCCCAAGTACTGTACCCAGGAAGAGCTTCAGCATCCGGAGACCACGAGAAAGAGATACTGGGTCCTCGTCGCATCTCCAAACAGCAAGCGCTGCGAATCAACCGGAGTTGCTATCTCCACCCGGCCCGGGCAGCAGTGCTACTCGGAAGCTAAAAGCTCTCGGTCGTTCAACAAGCGTCAATTCAGCAGACCTTAGAAGACGTTTGAGTCGAAGAGGACGGTCATCTGAAGATCCGGGACATCCTCCACCTACGAGCGGTTCGGACAGGTCAGATATCAGTGGACACCGAGTACACTCAACGAACGATGCTGCATCTGATGACCTTTCCGCAAGTCCACGCATGCAAACGTCTCGTGCAAAGTCATTGGGCCATGCGCGCCGCGAAAGTATCCAAGCACGAAGAGCGAAAAGGGGGCAAGCTAAAGAGGCCAACGTTCCTGAGGAGACAGATGCGGAGCTTGCAGAGGCGCAAGCAGAGGCAAGCAGAAGTCCAGATGCTGTCAAACCTGTCTTCCTGAAAGGCCTTTTCAGTGTCTCAACGACGAGTACTAGACCGCTGTCCTATATCCAAGACGATTTAATTCGCGTGCTAGATCAACTTGGAGTTGAATGGACCGAAATCAAGGGTGGCTTCCGGTGTCGACATGCTCCAAGCATCGACATGAACAAAGCTATGGAATCTCCTGCATCTCCACCTGGCGGCGGCCACCGGAGAAGAATAAGCTTTGGCGGCTTTATGGGTGGTGACAAAGATCGGGATGAATTTAGGGATCAGAATCGTGTGGCTACTACACCAAAGTCGCGATCGCGACCCTCTGGGGCAGATCGGAGCTACACGAACACCGATGAGTCGGATGCGAGCGACGAGCGAGATGAGCGGCGCCCACGAAGGCCGATACCAGCTGGAGAAACATCCACACATGTACAGAACGACATGGGCTCAAGCATGGTCCTTGTATTCGAGATTCTGATCGTCAAGGTACCACTCTTGACACTGCATGGAATCCAATTCAAAAAGGTGGATGGTGGAACATGGCAGTATAAAAACATGGCTCAGACTATCCTGTCTGAGCTGAATCTGTGATCGACATGATGTCTGATCTAGGGCGTTCGGGGTTACATAGTGCTTTGAGGTCGAGTGATGCGGAGGGCCATCCAGAGGAGGCCGCACCTTCTCGGCGTGTAATTGTAGCTGGTGTGGAATCGTTGTAAGGTGAAGAGCTTGGGGGTACACACAACATTATCAACGAATCTCATTTGTCAAACGTTCCGTAGTGTCTACAGCGTTGGACTGCGGACAGGACGAACAAATCTAAGATCTCATTATTGAAGCGGTACGATCTGAAACCTGTCTCACAGATACGAAGTGATAATGTTTGAGACCCCAGAACCTTTTGTTTGAGTTGAGCGCCGTGTATGCTGGCCGGACAGTCCCAAACGGTGAAAGCACACATATCACAGGTTGGCTCCTCTCACCAGTTGCCCGACGTTCACTTGATCTAGATTGCGCGAAGGATCTCCGTCGAACGCTCGACCTCCCGCCGGCGCCAAGACGCGCTCGAGCCAGTGGGGTGTCGTATCGCGACCTCATCTCTCGAGTGCTGCCGAACGCACTCACCCACAATCCGACAACCCGCCCACACTCTCCACTTTCTGACCACGAGACACGCTAGCGCTCTCTCAATCGCCGGTTCCTTTACCTACAAGTACTTCGCACAGTCTTGCTGTCAACAACCATAATCCTTGATACCCGCAACTCCAGCACCATTAGTAACAAATGCAACATATCTTCACGCACCAGCAGCAATACCCCGGCGAGTGGTCGCAAGGCCACCACCAGCAGCCTCATCACCATGTAGCTCAGCACGGCCAACAACTTCAAGCGCAAGCGCAGGCACAGGCTCAAGCTCAGGCAGCCGCCGCGGCCGCAGCCGCAGCCCAACAGCAACACTACAATCGCATAGCGGGCAACAATGGCACAAGTCTTCCAGGGAACAACATGGGCGTGCCTCGTGGCCCTGCCCAGGACGCGCAAGCATCTGAAATTGGCATGACGGAAGAGAATAGACGCGTCTTGGAGTGGATAGCACAGCTTATGAAGCCCACCACTCGCGAGGCCGCTTTACTCGAGTTGAGCAAGAAGCGGGAACAGGTACCAGAGCTGGCTTTGATTCTATGGCATTCGTTTGGCATGTGGCCTCCTATCAGCATGAGTACTGGCGCTAATACCCAGCAGGTGTTATGGCTTCTCTCCTCCAGGAGATCATCTCCGTCTACCCACTACTGAACCCGTCACAATTGACCGCCGCTGCTTCCAACCGCGTCTGCAATGCCCTTGCGCTTCTTCAGTGCGTCGCATCCCATACAGAAACTCGTGGCTTGTTCTTGAGTGGTAAGTCGCATGCCTTGTGTGTGCAGAATTGGAGCTGACACAGCTACAGCGCATATCCCACTCTTTCTCTATCCGTTTCTCAACACTACATCCAAATCGCGACCGTTTGAGTATCTCCGTCTTACATCGCTCGGCGTCATTGGTGCTCTCGTTAAGAACGACTCGTCCGAAGTCATCAACTTCCTCTTAACTACCGAGATCATACCGCTTTGCCTACGCATTATGGAGACAGGATCAGAGCTTAGCAAGACCGTGGCGATTTTTATCGTGCAAAAGATACTGCTGGACGACATTGGCCTCGCATACATCTGCCAGACATACGAGCGCTTCTACGCCGTGGGCACTGTCCTTAGTAATATGGTAAACCAGCTTGTAGAGCAGCAGACCGTTCGTTTACTCAAGCACGTTGTGCGCTGCTTCCTTCGGTAAGTCAAGTATATGCGGCATTCAACAAGGCATGCAGCTGATGGGTATTA
>Ga0181459_100119_pt2 | contig 12325 bp, 13 predicted proteins | sample InSIn2SAF170_FD_119060 | JGI IMG/M metagenome (GOLD analysis project Ga0181459, IMG submission 119060) | Clean room microbial communities from NASA Spacecraft Assembly Facility at Jet Propulsion Laboratory, Pasadena, California, USA -... ...
GGGTTGCTGGTCGGCCAAACAGCGAGATTTTCTCCGAGTCGCGCTAGACAATTCTAGGCTAGTGGAAAAGCTAGCCGTGATCGTGCCCGAACTCCTTCAGCCTTTCGTTGTCTTTTCCTCAACCATTGTCTCTGATCTCGACTCCCCCCTCTCAGGCTCTGAAAATCTGTTTTAGTCTGGCGCGACGTTGTCATTCTCTCTGACAACTCAAGAAGTTTAGGGTTGCGCCTAGTGTCCCTCTCCGGGCACCCGCTCCAAAGTTTCCGCTGCACTACTTCGATCACGAACCGAATCTTACTCGCAGGAAGTGCTTGAGAAGGAGGGTTCATCGGAAGTATGCGTAGTCTTGATGGCTATGCTCTTGGCATGCCCACCGGCTCGCTGACTACTTTCGGCGAAACCTGATGATATCTTCCCAAGAGAGACTAAACACCGCGGTGTTGGGTTGGCCTTGGAGTCATGGATGCGAGCTATCTCACAAGATTTTGCCGTAGGGCCTATTCGTTACCATGATTGACGGATCTGGCACGAAATAGCACCCTCGTGGTTCATTTCTCTCCGGTCGGTGCATTACATCGTTCTAGTTCCTCGTCCAGGATGCGCAAAAGCACTTAAAATCTAGGACATTTGGAACATTCGGACACGGCCTGGACCCCCTTCACCCCCCACGTAGCGAAGGATCTTGAACTTAATGAACACCCTGTCCACCATTTGTCACACCGAAAACCTTTTGATCAAGTTCTCACTCCGTGGAGAGCCTTGTGAATATCCTCAGTTTCATTGGAGAATGGCCAGGCACCGCCTTCTCAAACACGAAACCCACCTTTCTCCCCTCAACTTGGGGCCCGATCTTCATGAATTGAGCTACAGTCAGACAGATACGACAGGTCTTGACACAGTTGTGATGGGCTTTTAAGCGTCTCACCAAAATTGCGTAAGCCCCACCCAAGCCGGGAATGTACGGGCCTTCCATCGAACATTAGTGGAAATGGTCTGCCTGATAACTGTTTGTTTCTTTAGTATCATCATCTCAAAAGTCTTCATGTGTTGTGGGACTAGTAGGCTTTGATGCTACTAGCCTCATTGTTCATTGCAGGTGCACGAATTGGCTTTAGGAGAACTTTGTATTCTTAGTATGTACCTTAGTATGTATATCCCTAACAGGAGTGTTATTCACAGTATGGCTAGTGCGCACACTAACTCTAGCTCCAGTATCCTGGGAACTGAAGTTTGCTGCGCAAGGCTGAGCCTCAGCCTTGCACTTCGGCCCCCATCCCTCGGTCATCTGTCCCGTTACGCCTATGTTTCGAATCCACCGTGGAAATTTAACCGTGCAAACTCCAGCTGCAGCTGAACCAAATGGGAAGGTTGATCAACGAATCCCAGTAAGTAATTGGCTTGATATCCGAGGTCGTTCGGGCTGTGTCCCCTCGTGGTAAATGTTGGACCCTTTCATGCCGGGGACAACGCCAAGAAGTGCGTTGCTCGTATCTGCGTGCTGCAAAAGCATCCTTCCTGGTCCGATTGCGGCATGGCAGCTGAAAACTTTATCCAAAGCTGGCGATAAAAGCCTCATTCTTTTTAGGCCACCGAAGTCACCCTTGACTTCTCAGGGGCCAGAAGTTCATTCGCTTTGAAGCGATCAATTAGTAAACCGAATAGATCATACTCATCATTCTTTGTGTCTCCGGGTGGACTGCAACCGTGTCGGCCAGGCCGATAGCATACGAAGAACTCAGCATGTGCATCCCACGTCCACAGTCTGCGAGCGGGCGAAGGCGCATTGCCAAGGTGTGGCTGCCGTTCACAGCCCTTAATTGCTACATAGTTCGACCGAAGTGTAGCGGATCAGAACATAAAGAGCGGCGGCCTTCAATGCTTGCGTATACCATCCCATCAGCCCGGTCAGTATTCTATCTTCTCCATCAAGAGCTATATCCTGATTAGAGCAGACTCACCACATCTCCTTCATCATGCTATCTAGCCTGCTAGTAACCGTCATCTGCCTACTTGGGGTTGCTCGTTCTTTTGCAGACAGTGTGCATCACCATTTTAGTTCTCTGCAATACCGGAACCTGAACGCTGCCAAAAAACATGCAGATATTTCTCAAAGAGCGGACGATATCGCAACGAGGAAGACCATCGTACTTACGTACGCCGAAGGTACCGACCAATTTCCAGCAATCATCTTCGTAACCGGCTGGTAGCTTTCAAGCACCACACGCCGAGCCTTCTTGCGAGAGCGCTATCTTCATCATGGTGCCTTATTTCTAACTGGGATATTTAGACATTAGCTATGTCGATGACACGATCTTCACCTCGCGGGTCCGCCTCGGTGGTGATCGTCCCACGCTCTTTCTCGAAGAGTTCGATCATCTTCTTGACCTCGTTGAATGTTCTGGCTCGACAATGACTCTAAGATTCCGCGACATATCATTTTTTGAGAAGGCTAAAGGCGCTTGTGCATCCTTAGATGAGGGACTAGTCATATCGTCACACTCCTCCTGCAGCGAGGTGAATGCTCATAGCATTTTCAAGTGAGGAATAACCACTATGCTCCTGACTTTTCTAATCTTGGCAGTATCACTAGCATCGAATACGATGGTGGAAATGCACAAATCATTCTTGGCGTACAAGAGACAACATGGTCAAGGAGCTTTCGCTCGAAGAAAATCGAATTTGGCCAGTCTTCGGATCTGCATTACCTACACAAACACGATCGGCTGTCCCGACGTCAAACTGAAAGCATTACTGCTTCAGGAGAAGTTGCGTCTGCAGCAACGAGTCTTATACCCACGGCGACCCCTACTGTTGAGTCTGTGACATTCGACCTGTCCAACGACCAAACCGATACAACATTTTCGTGGCCTCTAGGAGTTGAAGCAGGTCCTCAAATGCCTATCACAGTCGGGTGCAAGAAGTGCACGACCAAAGGACAATTGATCCTTACGCAGGGTGCATTTGATCTGACGGACTTCGACGAGCTCACCGAGCAGGCCTTCGATCCAGACAAGGACATGGACTTCATAAAGTCCGGATTCTTCGAGCTCGAGTTGAATGGGTTTGAAACCTCAGTCCTCTTAAAGGCAGGCCCATCGGCAAGTCTGGGGTTTGCGATTGACTTGTTCACCGTCCCTGTCTACGGTTTTAAGGTAAGCGTCCTTTTGTGATTCAACGAGATTTACAAAGCAGTATCCTACACACAATTGTCTCCCAATCACTAGTTAGTACTAATTGCACCTATACTAATCGTGTTGTAGATTCCGGGATTCGGTGCTGCTGGTGTGTTGTTCCAGCCGCAGCTTGTATTCGACATAGGCATCAAGGGTGGTGTTGAACTGACTTGGGGTTTCAAAGTCAATGTAAGTTCTCGTGCAAGCCCTGTATTATCGAGAGCTAATATATCACTAGGTTCCCGACAAGTCTACCATCCGTCTCGATCTTGGCGTGTTCAATCAGAGCGGTATTACAGGGTTCGACCAAACAACAGTCGAAGCCTTGCCTTTCAATGCCAATGCTTCCGACATCGAACTTACTCTAAAGGCCGGCCTCCGTCCGTTCATGCCCATCGGTATCTCATTCTTCGACGACAAGCTCGAAGTACTTGGCGGGCCCTTCATCGACCTCCCCTACATCAGCACCACTATCACGCAACTAGCCACCAGCAACGTCAACGAGAATTGCGAAACGGGCAAGGGACAAAGCAACGCGAAGTTCAATGAAGCTTTCAAGAATCTCACCCATATTGAGGCTGAACTAGGTATGGAAGTCGGCTTCGAGTTTGAGGCTACAGCCGACCTCCTCTTCGATGTGACGAAGCGGTTCAACTATACCATTTGGACTACTGCGTCCCAGTTGCCGACCGCTTGTCTGGCCTTCGAGAAAGATTCGGGCATGGTCGCTGCGACAGCTGCATCCAAGAAGGTCAATGCGGCGAGCGGGTTATACAGGGCTTCGAGCGAGCCTTCGGGTGTCTTTGGCGCTTTCGCGCAATTTGCGATGCTGGGGCTCAGTGTCATGGCCGCAGTGTTTATGGTCATGTAGTAGGCAACAAATTTCTGCCTCTTTCAAGGCTAGTCGTAAACGGAGTAGGTCGTGGGAAAAGGTACACGGCACTCATTTGGGAATGCAGGGTTTTACTTCAGACGCTCTCTTTGTAGATTTATCGGCTACTGGTATTTGTTGCAATCTATTGAGAGATGGCATTACAGCCATTCCTCTTCCTTATTAGGCGGTACAATTCCCTTCTAGATGCAGCAGGAGGCTCTGGATCAATATCAAGTCTTCATACCTCATCAGGTATGCATCATGAGGTACTATGTCTGTTAATACAATGTCAACTACAATTCTCTTCGCGCAATACGCTCGACATCTCCATATCCAGGCCATGCCCCACAAGCGAACATTGGTCGCATCTCAGGAAGGTAATGAGCTACCCCGCATTGACCAGGGTTCAACGAAGTGAGAGTCCAAGCTTCAGGGCCTTTCACGAACGGGTGGGGCCCCGTGCGTCGCTTATATTGACAACAGTTCTTCAATCATTAGCAGTTGCAAATCCGAAAAAATCGTCGTTACGCTGGCCTCTTTCTTAGTTCTTACCAAGTCCTCTTGTAACCCCTAGCGTAAATCTTGAGTCAAGTGGATAGTGACTCGAGTTCCATAGGGCCCCACACGGCATTTCTCCGTCAACTGCGGGTCAAGTAGGCCGGAATCATTCCGATTCTGTGAGCGTATTCACATAAGATCTTGAGCTCTGATCTTGTATCAAACCCTTTAAAGGGGCTGCCAAAAGATTTCAATTCGAACCGCGCCTCGATTTTAACCAAGATGCCGCCCTCAGATGTGCCTTCAGACGTCCCCTCAACACCGACTCTTGCAAACATCCACTCCGGTATCCCCGCAAACCTGCTCTCGAAAGCAAACTCTGCAAAGTCCCTCATATACGCCGGAAAGACCGTGCCGGACACTACGCCTCTAGCTCGCGGTCTGCCCGTCCCGCAAGGAATATCTAAATCCGCCTTTCTCGCCGCAATCGCAGAATTGCAGACCCTGCTCGGCCCCTCCAATGTCGAACTTAACGACAAAGAACTGAGAAATGGCTGGTACATGGAGCATCCCAATACGCATGACATGATGCCGCTCCTCTCCTCCGAAGAATTCGTAGCATCTGCCGTCGCGTATCCTGGGTCGGTCGAGGATGTTCAAGCGGTAGTACGATGGGCGAACAAACACTTTGTTCCCATCTTTCCTATTAGCATGGGTCGGAATCTGGGTTATGGTGGCGCTGCTCCACGTGTCCGCGGCTCCGTGACCCTTGACCTGGGGCGAAGGATGAACCGCATCTTAGACATTAATGCCGAAGACTATACTTGCCTTGTAGAACCCGGCGTCTCGTTCTATGCGCTGCATGAGGAGATCCAGCGGCGAGGACTTGGGGACAAGATGTGGATCGACACCCCAGATCTTGGAGGCGGGAGTGTGGTGGGGAATACATTAGACAGAGGTGTCGGGTATACACCGTATGGAGATCATTGGGCCGCACATTCAGGGTTGGAGGTTGTGCTCCCGGGGGAAGAGGCCAGGCTTGTGAGGACGGGGATGGGAGCGTTGGAGGGGGCGAACACGTGGCAGTGTTTCCCGTATGGGTTTGGGCCGGTTAGTGAGTATGTTGGCTCCGCTTGATTGCTTCCTTCTTTACCTTAAGAGATGATAGCGACGAGAAGTGAACACTGACATCCTTATAGTGGCATATTCTCCCAATCTAACTTCGGCATCGTAACAAAAATGGGAATGACCCTCATGCCCAACCCCGGCGGCTACGAATCCTTCATGTACACCTTCCTCTCCGAATCTTCTCTCGCCCCATTAATCGACATCATTCGCCCCCTCCGCATTTCAAACATTCTCGAAAACGTCGCCCAACTGCGCCATGGCCTGCAAACGCTCTCTGTGAAGGGGCATCCTCGTACCAATTACTATGCAGGCGATGGTCCAATGCCCGCAGACGTCGTCTCCAAACATCTGAAAGAGACGGCTACGGGCGACTGTGCATGGGTGTACTACGGGATGTCGTATGGACCTGCCCATATCCGAAAATTCAAGTTGGATTTCATAGATCAGGAATTCCATAAAATTCCCGGCTGCAAGAAGATTGATCCGAAGACTTTGCCGGCGGATGAGTATTTCTGGAGCAGAGATCGAATAGCTAGTGGGACGCCAGATTTGGAGGAGCTAAAGTGGGTCAATTGGATGCCGAATGGGTCGCACATTGCCTTTTCGCCCGTGTCGCCGATACAAGGGAAGGATGCGGAGGCGCTGTACGAACTAGCAAAGAAAAGGCACATAGAGGCGGGCATCGACCTAATGCCGGCTTTCTGTGTTGGATTGAGGGAAATGCACTTGATCGTCGAAATCGTATTCGACTCTACAGATGAGGGTGTAAGGAAGAGAGCTGAGAAGTGCTTGAGGTGAGTTCTTCGAGTCAATCTCACAATGAGACATGTGCTAGATGAGGCAATGTTGGTGAGGAACTGACAAGACAACAGAGACATGATCGATGATGCAGCAGCCCTTGGATACGGGGAGTATAGAACGCATCTCGCGCTTATGGATCAGGTTGCCGGGACTTACAACTTCAACGACGGCGCTATTATGAAGTACGTACTCTTTTCATGTGGCCATTTTCCTCCATTCAAATCCTAAAATAACAACCATCTAGACTCAATAATACCCTGAAGGACGCACTGGACCCGAACGGTATCCTTGCTCCTGGGCGCTGCGGTATTTGGCCGAGTAGATACCGAAACAGAGGGTGGGAACTGAAAGGTGGAGAAACGAGTAGCGAGGGAGATGGAGTGGCACCTAGAGTGGGAGCGACAAAAATATAGATGTCAGCATGGGAATATTTTCACCGAATAACATAAACTAATAAAGGAACCCGGTATATTCCAGATGTGTTATGTTTCATGCTGATGCCTGCCGTCTTAATATCATGACGGCGCCTTCACGACTTTACGTCCCGTGACTTCATATCGCTGTAGTTCCTGGATGATCTTAGGCGAGTCGGCGAACTCGTAGACTTCGATCTTGGGTGTAATTTTGCCTTCGAGAGCAAGTTGGAGTAGCTCATCCATTTGCTCGCTGGTACCAGTTGATGAACCTTTGATGACGAGACCTAGTGCAATTAGCATCCGTGCTAGAGACTCAGTAGTGAATTCATACCTCGATTGGCAATCTGAATAGGACTCATCGGAAACATGAAATCGTCTGGCGGCAATCCCACGCAAACAAACACACCATTGTTGCGCACAAGATCAGGAGCTTGCTCATACGCCCTCTCGCTGCCTGCCACACATATCAAACCATGCGCACCCTCGCCATCCGTCAGTTCTTGCACTTTGCTCAGAACATCCTCCCTCGTGTAGTCCACAAAAGCCACTGCGCCCATCTCTTTACATAATTTCGCCTTATCCTCCCCGCCGTCGATGGCTATAACCTTATACCCCTTATGCGCCGCAATCTGCACACCAATATGTCCTAGTCCACCTCCAGCGCCCACAATGGCAACGAATTCCCCTGGCTGTACCTCAGGCGCGACCTTCGATACAGCGCCCGCCAGACTTAGACCGGCGCAGAGCAGCGGCGCTGCAACCTCAGATGACACGCCATCTGGTATCAAGCTCACGAAATCCGCATGCGCCACAGCGTACTCCTGTAACGTGCCGAGCACGCTTCTTCCCGTGTTCAACTGCTTCGGACAGTTATTGATTTTGCCCTTCTTACACGCCGCACACTCGTTGCACGCGCTCCACAGCCACTTTATGCCAACGCGCTTGCCCAACAGGAATTCTGATGCGCCGGGGCCAAGTTTCACCACCTTTCCAACGCCCTCGTGGCCAGGTATGTCGGTGTATTTGCCCATGCCTTCCACGTTGCGGCAGTCGGAGTGGCAGATGCCTGAGCACTCGATTTTTACGAGGATTTCGTTTCTACCGGGCTGTTGAATTTCGATACCGGAGCGTATAACGAGTTTGCCGTCTGGGCTGGGGTTCTCGATCCATGCGACCGTTTGCGTGGAGGGGAGGAGGTCGTGGGTTGCCATGTTGATATCTGGCTGTTCGAGGAGACCTTGTTGGGCAAAGAGCGGAGTTTTAGGAGAGGGTAGAGTTGCAACGAATGAGTTCGTCTTTTGAAAAGATTATTGCGACGTATCTGTCGAGGGAATATACTTGGGCTATAGCGAACGGTGATATGGGAGTGTGCGTGAAGTGCGTGTTGAGGTCGTTCATCACCCCCCGCTCTGCCCCACATCCGGAGAAGAGCGGTCGATTGGCCAATCACAGCGCTGCCGGTTCCGACTCCCGACTTCTCCTGAAGCTTCGGTCAGATAACAAATGCGTCTGCACATAAACCTCTAGTACACTACGGAACTCTCGATCTGTATATTCCATGTATGTTCATAAATTCGACTGACCAAGAGCATTCCTCCATCTCTAAATCATGTCCCCAACTCTTAACCACTTCCTAGCCGAGATCTCTCCTAGATCAAGCACCTCTTAAGACCGCTCTTCGTAATTGCTCTGCCTAATCCGACCTGGCGCTTCAACCCAACAGATATGTGCCGCAAGACACTGTCTTGACGTGATCTACCATCATGTCTCCCTTGTTTTCTGTTCGGTTTGTGCTCAACACAGTAGAGACACTGAGGCGTAGAACAATCATCATTTGTGCCATGTGGTCAAGCTTTTCACAAAGTATTGTGCTGTGGCAACGCATCGCAAATATTTCACTCATTCAAGCCATGCACAATGTAGTAGCACGGTGAAAGTGCTCTACATACTGTCTTTATGTATTTTACTCATAGACTGGATCCTTCCCCCTCGTATTATACAACCAACGGTTCCAAAACACGACCACCAACTGCAAGATGTCCCCCATTTTGCAACCCATGTTCAACAGCAAAGACTCGGTCCAATGGATTACAAATGGCAAGTACATCCCAACCGAGCTGGCTGGATCTGGCAGAAATGGCGACGTCTGGTTCTGTATATCTGCATCTTCTATAGAACCTTCCTCCAAATGACCTCAGGTAAAGCACCACTCAAAACGCAACTCTGTGCTGTCAAGATCCCATCGAGAAAGAACCAGGACACAACGGCGAGGGAGATAGAAGTACTCAAGTGTTTTGGGCTAAAAGCAGGCCCACTTGCACAGCGCTTCCCTCAGTTCATCGATGCTGTATACGTTGAGGAACCCCTTTCGAGTTGTCGCTGGTTGGCCACAACTGCGATTCCAGGCTTCAATCTTGAGCAACTGATAGAAGCAACCGGGCCGGATCCAGTTCCGAATGAGCTAGTCATGCACATCTATCTGCAGCTTGGGGAAGCCATCCGCTTTATGCATGACATGGAGCTAGCTCATAGGGACCTACATCCAGGCAACATAATGCTCGATCCATCCAAACAGGACGTCCCCGGTTTCCCAAATGTCGTTGTCATCGACTTCGGTAGCGTCAAAGACGAGGCTAGGAGGGAAGAACTAGTAGAAGAACGAAAGAGATTCTACTACGTCGTAAGCCAGCTGGCTATGATGTACCGTAAGTGCCGACCAGTTCACCACTGGGCCTCAAATGTCAAAGACTGTGCTTGCGATCCTTTCTGGGTGGATTTCGTCAAAGTATTAAATGAGCCAAAACCGTTCTTGTATCCTCAGGACATTGTCATGGGGCATGTTGAGTTTCAGAGTCGATTTGGTGCCCGGGCAGTAGCAATTAGGGATAGCGTAAAGCCAGACACCAGGTATCAGATTGCGAAGTTGATCGGGAAGGCAATGCAAAGTGTCAAAGGAGTTACTGAAGAAGAGATTAGGAAGTCTCTGGTAGATGCAGGTTTTATTTAGTTTGACTGTAGTGCTACATACTCTTATGAGCACAACGTAGAACTCAAGCACCAGGCTATCAAATCTACTCTTTCAATTCTAGTAACTTATTAACATTTCTGATTTTATTTTAATCTTATTAAATGGACTTTTTATCACGTTGCCTATCTCAATGCACCGTCAGAATAGCCTCTAAGGAAGTCCCGCTCAGTGTGCATGTAATTATCATTACCGTCATTTCTGTATTCACTCCTACTGCAAGTCACACCGGAAAAGAGCTACTTTGGTCGCATTCGGGCAATTTTACCGTTCACCTACTCACACCCTCTTTCTCTCATCTGTGTCTATTTTCACTCCAACCCAGCGACAGAAATAAAACTTCCCCGCGGGTTCATAAGGTTATATCAACGTCTCGCATCCGCCAACCCACCTTGGAAACAACGCAACCTACCAGCATGGATCGCCTGTTTGGGCAAACCGTGGATCTAAAGATGGACCGCTGGAGGGATCTAAGCGGGTTCTTGTTTAATGCTCCATGGGCCCGCAACACTGCATTCACCTTCTCTTTTCCCCGTGCAGCCCTTCAGCTATCCACTGCCGTGGCCACGTCTGATTTGTTGTCGTCATCGAACAGTACGGCTTAGATGACAATGTCTCGAACAGCCTTATTCTGCCTACAACAACCGAATTATGCACCACGGCCAGAAAATTCGACTCGATGGCCATCTCTTTCTATCAGTTTACGTTCGGTCCAAAACGGTGTCGGATTCTGGAGCTCCCATTAGAATTGCGAAACCAGATCATGAACGAACTCATATCCGACCGAGTTGAAAATGGCCATGTCACCGTTAGCCGATTAGCCAAGTTCCCAGCGGTCATGAAGACATGTCACCAAGTCTTCGCGGAGTCGCGGCGATCACTCGCTATTCTTCCGCTATACGTTCCAGAGCCTATGATGCCAATGGAAAGCAAGCTCATCAATGGTATCAAAGCTGTGTACGCGCCAAAGTCTCGATTTCTCATGATGAAGGTCCACGTTCTGTTCTCTTTTGATTTCGAGTCCAAAGAGCATCTTGAGGCACAAATCAGTGCGCTATCGAAGAGTTGTGGAGCACACGCTGGCACCGGACTGATGATGGCGTCTCCAAGGGGTCTCCCAGCACCTCCCAAGGGGAACGTTTCTCATCTTACGTTAAGCTCTTGGATCAATTGCTCTAGTAGAATTCGCATAAGACACAACGCTGCTCGTGCTCACGCGGCAGCGGTCCAGTACAACTTACTTCCGTTGTTCACATGGTGGAAGCCCTCGGGGATCGAATCGGTCGGGGAGGTGCTAACTCTAGACATTGAGAATTTGAAGCCGTGGCAGAATTGCGCGACTTCTAGAGGTTGGGAAATTTTCAATATTTTCCGGCGCTCGATCGTCAGTATAATCGCCGCTATCATCGATTATCACCCGAAAGTGCCCACGATCAAGATCACCGGCCTTGGACTTTGTTATGAGGTATTCATGAGTTTATGGAGTAGCATTCCAAAGGACTACACAGAGTGGTATAAGCAAGAAACATTTGACGACAACTCTCTACTGATTTTTATCTGTTCTTGGCCATTTCGCGACCGGTTCCTGCCCTATGAGCTGTTCGACAACGGAGGGGAGGAAGACGTTCAGTATTTTCCGAACGAGAGACGTGGACCAGGCTCATCGGATGATCACAATACCTGGTGTGAGAAGGTATGGGATGCTAGGCACAATCGTCACGCTTGGATATTCGAGCCCTGAAGTAAGTGTCATATTTGGGGCGGCGCTCAAGTGTCCTAATGCTGAATGTAATCTTGGAAATATTCTCTGGCACAGGACAAATAAGTTTGGGTGATAGGGATAATGCTTTGATCTTCAACTATTTCTGACATTCGCGAGCGAACGCAGTGTTCAATACAGCAGAGAGGAGTCAACAATAGATTCATGGTAGCCACAAGAAAGATGTTTCTGCATATAGAGCAACGAGAGGGAGGGGCGCATGAGCCAATCAGCAATGCTTCGTTGGTGCAATTCAAAATATATAAAGAAAATTGGATATCAGCATTTGTAACATCATGTTGACAACTATCCCCAAAAAGTCAAATTTTGAGAAATGCTAACACAATGCAGACAAATTTGTCTGGTGCCACAAGATTAGCTGACCATACATTGGTGCCACCCAGAAAAAGAATCTGAATGTAGCTGGCAGATCACGCTAAATAAAATCGTAGCTGTGAGTCATGTTGTGTATGAACTGAGGAGATTTCAGCTCCTGGAGCTTTATTTGCTGGATGGTTATCGTAGTAGTAAGTGCCCTCAGTTATCCACCGTGCAGGGTGGAAACAAACAATATATTGTCGCCCTTCTCGATCTCATATTTATCTTCACCCTCCAGCTCCCAATCTGCATCATTGACGAGGACGAGAATAC